>OBUV01000017.1_pt1 | contig 168690 bp, 158 predicted proteins | sample 1475971 | NCBI WGS metagenome assembly OBUV01 (sample SAMEA2579962, study PRJEB22360) | human gut metagenome | biome: human gut; feature: human-associated habitat; material: faeces | place: Denmark | collected 2008/2010
TGAAATTTAATGTGTATGACAGTTATGGAAATAAATTACCTACTATGCTGATTGATGGTAACAAAGATAGAGATAATGACAATAAAGATGAATCTTCGCCTTATACAATGAAAAGTATTTTGCAGATTGGAATACCTGATAATTTATATTATTTAAGAGTTGATGCAGTACAAAAAGACAATACTACTCAGCAGATTTTTATTGATTATCGCAATATGGAAGAAAAGAAAATTTTAGAAAAAGGTAAAGATTATTTAAAAAATTATGAAAATGAAATAATTAAAATAAATACATTGAATTATGAAATTAATGAATCAAAAATAGCAATCGAGGATATAAAACAGTCTATTGAAGATTATAATAATCTGCCTGATGATCAGAAGGCTTTAAATCCAGATGGTCTTAATAATTTAAACAATGATTTAAATACAGAAAATGATACTTTGGAAAATTTGGAAAAAGATTTAAAAAAACAAAAGAAAATAGTTGAAAAGTTAGAAGATGTACCTTTTACGATTGGTGATAAAAAATGACTGGTTTATTGACTTTTGGTGATATAGGTATATTTATTGGATATATTTATTTAAGAAGAAAGGGTTTGTAATTCAATATTATTATTGGTCTGTTAAATCAGGATCTATTAGTGAATTACATGAATAGTTAAGATGAAAAAGAAAAACAGGAAAGAAAAGTATTATCGATTATATGTCGGTAATACTCTGTTTATGCTTATTTATAAAATCAGTAATTTTATTCGTAATATTTATTGGAAGATATTTAAAAAGGAGTATGCTTCAGCTTATAGAAAATACAAAAATGATTTATTAAATGTTAAGCGGCTGCAAAAGAATTTCATAAAAATAAGCAGATCACAAAATAGGAAAATAAAAAATTTTAGTGATGTTCCCTTATTTTATTATCGATTTAATAGTAAAACAGTCAGTATTAAGATTAGATTTTTAAATCTTCCAAAAGAAATTAATTATGAAAATTTTTTAGAAACAATTGTAATAACTTCTAATTTAAAAGTTATAGAAAAAGTATTTAAAGATGGTTTTTATTATGTTGAACTTGGTTTGTTAGCTGATAATATCCCTGAAAAGGTATTTATTGATAATTTCAGTGACAAACTTAATATACCAATAGCAACAAGTTTTGGTAAAATTATTTACTGGAATATCAAAAGTGTTCCGCATGCTCTGTTTACAGGTTCTACAGGTTCAGGAAAAACGACATTTGTAAAATATGTATTATCGAATATTTTAAGGTATTATGAGGTAAACTGTATTGATGGTAAATCGATCGATTATATAAAATACAGTGATTATTTTAAAAAGTATGAAAGTGTTTTAAATAAAGAAAACTGTATTAGTATGATTAAGGAGTTTAATGATGAAATGATTGGCAGATTTACTTATTTACAGGAAATAAAAGAGGATAATATTTATGATAAAAGTATTTATCAGCCTAAATTTTTAATGATAGATGAATATACCAGTTTTATAGAGTCGTTAGATAAAAAAACTAAAGCAGAGATATTAAATTTAATAGGCAATATAGCACGTTTAGGACGTGCAGTAGGAATGATACTTATTTTATTAATGCAGAGACCTGATACAACTTTTTTAAGCGGCGAGATAAGAAACAACTTTCTTTTGCGTGTAGTACTGGGACCAAATGGCAATGAAATATACAGAATGATGTTTGATACTGCTGATGATTTTGAAAACAATATGAAAATCGGTCAAGGTTATGCAAGAGTTGGAGGAAAACAGTATATTATAAGTGTTCCATATGTAAAAAGTATTGAAATATAGCAGTAAATATAATTTTTTGCAATCTACAGCAGGTATGTCATATCAAAAAAATGCAATAAGTTAGAAAATAAAAAACAAAAATGCTACAATACGTTCAGGGAGAGCTATCGTAAATTTAAATTCATTTTTATAATTATCATCATATGTATTATCCCTTCTCTCCCTACCTATCGTTTAAAGTATGTAAAAATATATATCATTAATATATAAATTAAAATATTTTTAAACAATTGGTTTCTTAAAAAAATTTTTCTGGTATAATAATATATGCGAAGAGAAGTAAATAAGCCTGAATTTATTAATTAATTGTTTTTGAGTGTAATATTAAGAGTTGTGAGCACAGATTTTAAATATAAATTATACATCTTATTTTCATAAAAGTATTTATTTTTCTTCGTATCATTAAAATATAATTCTACGGAATGTATTAATGTGTTCTTTTTATTCTTAAAACTTAAAACAAATTATAATAATTTAAAAAAGAGGAGTTTTATATGGACTATAGAAAAATGATATTTGACGGAAAAGAATATAATGTTTTAACCAATGAAGAATTAGAAGAGATAAAACATCAATATTATTTAGAACAAGAAAAAAAGCGTATTGAAAAAGATCATAAAAACAGTACTATTACAAGTCAGAAATTTAAAATAGAGTTTAAAGAGCGTTATGGCCTATAAAATTTATTTATCTAATGAGGTTAAACAAAAAATTTTTGATATTGCTGATCACTGGATAAAATTTTATAATAATTTTGGATTTGCTAACATATTTTATTCAGAATATAAAGAAATTGAAAAACTGTTGATAGACAATCCAAATATTTTTCCTCTATATAAAAATAATATTCACAAAGTTGTTATGCTTAAAGTTAAATATAATCTATATTATTATGTTGTCAATGATACAGTAACTATAATTGATATTAAAGCTTTCAAAGAAGAACAGTAATTAAGGAACTTGATTAAGTTTCCTTTTTTTTGTATTTAAATTATTAATTATAATATCGCTTTACCTCTTTAAATTTTTTTTGATAAAATGTAAGTGCAATAAGAACGGCTTATTTAACAGTGGAGGTATTCATATGATTGAAATATTATTTGAAATAATATTGTCATTGATTGGTGATTTCTTTGGTGCTATAGCTAATGCATTATGGGGTAAAAAAAAGAATTAAAGTATGGGAGGAAATCTTATGATTACTAATTCCAAAAATATTCTGTTTTTTTAATTATTGCAGTTTTAATATTTGCAGTTTCATTTTCCTTACATACCTGTAAACATTGCAAATAGGAGTAATGTTGTTCCTATTCACAGATAATAAAAGATATTTCTATTATGTGTAAAGGGAAAGATTCGACATTCATTCGTCTGGTGGAATTATTAGAAGAGTGAAAAGTATTACTAAACAAAAATATGCAGTTATAAAAGAGTTATAGAAAATATTACAATTATTAGAATGTAACTTTTCCAAAACAAAAAATAAGTCATTCTATTTGATTATATGAACAGAGTTGTTTTTTAGTAAATAGGAAGTGTCAATATGCTAGAAAGGTTACTAAAACGTAAGGAATATCTTATTTGGCTTTTTTAGGAACGCCTAAAAATATTTTAGATTTATTTTCATTTATTCTGTTTTTTGGATATATGTCAATAAAAGTCAATATATCATTACCTTTATGGTTTGATTTAGCTATAGCTTTAATTTACTTTTTTATATTTATGATTTTTAGCCCCATCAAAAATAGCGAATAACGCTTAAAATGTAAATAAATAGCAATAAAAATAAATCTTTAAAAATTTCTTTTTATATTAATTATAGTATTATTTTACCATCTTAATTTTTTTGATATATTATACATATAAAGATAAACATTGTATGGGAGAGGAGTTGAATTATAGTTACGTACCCTATCTATCAACAAATACGAAGGAGACGAAAAATATGAAAAAAATTTTTTTATGTGTTTTAGTGGCGATATTATTAGTCATTAATTTGCAAATAAGCGTTAGCGCTTATAATAAAAGTACAGTACCAAAAGAATTTTATGATACTAGTATTGAAAATTACCCAAATATTAATAACTATCTCAATATAGTTTTTTCGGGAGATGCAGAAAATATTAATATTTTTGATTCTTCATACAAAAATATTACTGAAGAATTTGTGTTAAACAATGCAAATAAGGATCGACAAGAGGTAATAAATGAATTTGCTTACGGTGGCTATACTCTTGTTGTAATTGATAAAATAGAAAATATATCTACCAGGGCTTCAGTAGGGATAACAAAGCAAACACCTCATATTTATAAGATTTTAAAATACGATGGTCGTCCTACTGCGAATGAATTTGGTGGTTATATACGCGCAACATGTTTCTTTAATGATTCAATCGGAAAATTCACAAGTACAGGAACACCTTCTATTTATAAAGGTTCGTTGACTTCAGGCAATGTAAAAGATATACAGTTAAAATATAATAAAACCGTATCGAGCAATTCAAGAAAAGTAACATATTCAGGCTTCAGTATCCGTGTATATGATGAACAGTATGGAAATAACAGTGGTGCAGGAATTTATTACGATAGAGAGAGTATAAGCTATAAATTAACATTTACACCTTCTTAAAAACTGAAATTATGAAACTGAAAAAAATTGATTTAAAATCTAATAAAAATAAAATTATATTTTTTCTGATCGTAACACAAATACTGTCACTGATTTTAATAATAAAATTATTTACTGTTGCTAATGAAAAACAGTCGTATCCTTTGGGAAGGCAATATTTGGAATATGCATTTATTGCAGATAGATATGGAGTTCAAATACTGGATCAAGATGGAAATGATATAACACGTGAATTTATTGAAAAGAATAAAAAATATTATATTTCTGGTGATTGGGATAAGATTTTAGAAAATTTTGCTGAAGAATCTGGAAATATGTTGACAGACGATAAATACGATAAATCATTTGATCGATAATAAAATTAAATTGTAGCAAAAAAAAGAAAGGATATTAACCTCTCTTTTTTATGGAATTGTTAAAAATAAAATATTTCTTAGCCAAAAGAACGTAAACATCTTGTTGTATTACGTTTTTTTGATTTTTAAGAGCCTTTTTGGCAAAATATGATTAAATTTATATCAGAAACATAAATAATCGCTTAAAACGCAAATTTGAGCTAAAATCAAGGAAATCTTTAAAATTCCTAAAAAAATTAAACGTGGGGGAATTAGGGGGAGTTTAATTTTTGATTTTTTACGAAGTAAAAAGAGGAATTTTAAAGATGCAGTCCCCTACTGCTTAATTTATGATATGGAGTGAATGAAAATGAAAATCAGTAATAGACATTTTTATATTTGTAATGTAATTGACAGTATTTGTTCAAAATTTTCAGTAAATTGTAATTACTGCTGAAATAGTAGAACCGCTTGCGGTTCTACTTGAAATACTCCGTGCATGCGTGGTGCTTGCACCTTAGCATATGCACGGTTGCACAATAGATAAGAGCTGACGCAGTCGGCTCTTATCTATTACTTACATTTATTAATAGTGCAACTTAAGCTCGCAAAAAGATGATGAAACATCCAACAATCAATTACAATTACAAGATTATTAAAAGTGGTGGATATACTGAATTGTATATTTATCATGACAGGACAATGTCACGAAAAGATGACAGTTTAAAAAAACTGTTAGATTCATGGATTGAAGAAACAAAAGATGTAGAAGTAAAAAATGAAGTTAAAAAAGAAGAAATCTTAGAAAATGAAAAGATAAAAAATGATTTAGAATTAACAGATGAAGAAAAAGAATTAATAAAAAAAATAAAAAAAGAAAAAAAGAAAAATAAAAAAAATGTAAGAAGATCAAAAATCAGATTGAGAAGATTGATTAACAGTAATCTTGGACAATATCAGGAATTGGATAAATTCTTGACATTAACATGTCCTAATTTAAAAAATAGAAATGAGGCAGTTCTATTATTTAAGAATTTTATCTTGAGAATGCGTCGAAGATATGGCAATGAGTTTGCTTATATAGCGGTTATGGAAATTCAAGACGGCTCAAGACTTGAGGATAAGACAAAGGCAACGAATGATATACATTTTCATACGTTGCTTTTTAATTTGCCTTATATACCTAAAAAAACTTTACAAGAAATATGGGCTAATGGTATTGTTGATATTAGAAAAATACGTGATTATAAAGATCCCGCAGGTTATTTAGTGAATTACCTTGTTGATGATGATACATTAAATATACATGGAAAGAGAACATATTTTCCAAGCAAGAATTTAATTAGACCAATTGAACTTTTAAGCAGTGATTTTAAAGACGTTTTAGAATTATATGATAAACTAAAACGCGAAATTGTATTTACTGATACTTTCGAAGCTGAATATGTTGGTAAAGTAACATATGTTAAATTTAAAAATAAAGAAATAGAGAGGTTGATAGAGGATGATAAATGAGTATTTTAATGATGAAGAATTAAAAGAAGTGGAAGCAACTGTTAAGGAAGTTGAAGAAGAATTGCTTGCTAGCGGTTCAAAGTATAAGATTATTAGAAGCGGTGAGTATGTTGAGGTTTATGCAGCTACTGATTTAATGTCTGATGAAGAAAAAGAAGAATTTTATAAAGTAATGAGAAAAATGCAAAATGATGAACAGTAAGATTAAAATAATTTTACTGTTTTTCTTTATGTTGTTTTTATCTGGATAAATTGTTTATTTGAAAAAAGATTTTTATTGTTTTATAATACGTGACTGTAAAATACTGTATGGGAGGAGAGTTAATATGAATTTGATTAAATCAGTATTTAAAAGTTTTAAAGTAGATTATTTAGTACGTCAGTATATTATAGGATTAGTAATTTTAATTGCTCTGTTTAAAATGGAATTTCCTACTACATTTGCAATGGGGGTTTTATTAATCATTGATTTCATAGTTTTTCCATTTGTTAATTAGCTATGGTGTGAGATTTTAAATTTTATTACTGGAAATCGTGATATATTTTATAGTATTAATTTAATATATTTATTTTATAAAGTGGTTTCTAAATTTTTGTTATATATATTTGGCTTTGCAATTTTTCCAATTGCGTTATTAGTTATTATGTTTAGAACAGGCATGAAATTAAAAAATAATTGTAAAGTGTAATTCAAATAAATTTTTTTGATTTTTGGATCAATAATATTATTGGATTACACTTTTTTATTTAGAAAGGCGGTTTTGTTTATAGAAGATTTAGAAAAATTGTTTAAACTTATAATTAAGATAGAAAATAAATTGAATGATAGAGATTGTTTTGATGAAGAAGAAATTTTGTTATTAAAAGTGATTAACTGTGAGTGTAATTATATAGTGTTATTTAATGACTATATTAAATTTCAGAAAAGTAAAAATTAGATGCGTTTAAATGATTTATTTGAAAAATATCTAAATGATATAGATTTAACACATCAGGATACTACTATTGATTCAATTAAATATAGATATAATTCGCATATTAAAGATTCTTTTGGTGAAATGGAATTAGAACAGATAACATATATTAAAATAAAAAAATTTCAAAAGATGTTGTTAGATGGCAAATATAAAAATAACGATAATAAAAAGTATAGTATTAGTTATATAAATATACTTGTTAAACTTTTAAAGAGATTAATGAAGTATGCTATCTTAATGAATTATGTTAGTTTTAATACTGAAGAACTTAGAGGCTTAGAAGCAGTTAGAGATATAGTTGATAAAGATAATTTTATTTCTAAACAGATAACTTGGAATTTGAGTGAATATAATAATTTTATTTCTTCTGTTGGAGATGAAACATTTATAAATTTATTTAATATTTTATATTTTTGTGGTTTAAGAAAAGGTGAAGTATTATCACTTCGGTGGGATAATATAGATTTAATTGAAGGTACTATAACTATTAATAGTAGTGCTTCTAAAATAGTTGGTAGAGGGCAAGTTGTTAAAGCACCAAAATCAAAAAAATCTTACAGAACAATTTACATACATGAAACATTAAAAAAAGAATTATTAAATTACTATATAAGCGAAAAAATAAAATATAATTACAATATAAAAAATAATTTTGTATTTGGCGGTATTAAAATGATTGCTTTTAGTACTTTGGATAGAAGATTTAAAAAGTATAAGGAAAAAGCAAAAGTAAGCGATATGAATTTGCATGGTTTTCGGCATAGTCATGCTACTATGTTGTTGGAATTAACTAATGATATTTATAATGTTTCAAAAAGATTGGGGCATGATAATATGGAAACAACTGAAATCTATTTACATAGTAATTCAAAAGCACAAAAAGACTTATCCGATAGAATAGAGGCTGAAATACAGAATATTATAGTAACAAATTCTTTTAAAACATTAAAAGATAATTTACAAAAGTTATTGTTGCAAGAAATAACTAAAAACGTGTATAATAGTGATGAAATTAATTCAATAATGGCTATATATGAGTATGTAAATAAAATTATGTAATTTATAAAGTGAGGTGATTTTTTTGTCAAGAAAAGGAACTCCAACAAAGCCCTTGTATGCTAACAAAGATTCTAAATTAGCTATCGTTAGAAAGAATTGTGGATTAAGTCAACAGAAATTATCTGATTTGAGTGGTGTTAGTATGTCAATGATCGGTCATATTGAACAGAAAATAAAGCCTGTTGAATCTTTATCTTTTGCTCGTTTTTGTAAATTATTAAATGCACTATCTTGTAAACCTATTGATTTGGTGGAAGATGAAACCACTTTAAAAATAGTGGAAGAAAATTTTTAAAAAGTATTGATTTTATTCCAATATTGAGATATACTTAAGTTAGTTAAGAGTTTGATAGATAAACGCAATAATTAGTTGGAAATAAAGGCGGTTCCCATCAACAGCCCCATTTGATCGCTATCCAATTTATAAATACTAGTATTACCTGGCAAAACTGCCTGAGTCAATTGGGCTACTGTTTTAATAATAAAATCCCCAAATGAACGGTCATATATTTCGTTAATATTTTTAAAGTCATCAATATCAATAACCATAATTCCAAGATTATCGATTGCTTTATCTTTAGTCTTAAGCTCAAAAGCTTTCGCAAATTCTTGACGATTATATAAATGAGTTAGGGGATCAATTTTATTTTGACGGTCTAACTGTGTCATTATTCCAGCAAATAAATTAGGCTCACCAAATTCATCGCGCATTAACTGTCCACGACATTTTAACCAAATATACTCACCATCACTATTCATCGCTCGAAATTCAACAGAATGATAATCCATCTTATTTTCGCCAATTGCCATATTTGATTTATAAAAACGTTCCCAATCTTGGGGATGTACGATTGCCTTCCAAAATGGTAAAGGATGGTCAATAATTTCTCCTGGTAAATTAAAAACTTTTACTTGGGCTGGTGAATATCTAAAAATACCTGTCTTCATATTACATATGTAAATAAAATCATCGGTACTTTTGATCAAAGCTTCATAAAGTTGTGTTGGATCATATTGAAAACAAGCTACATTAGTAGATCCTACTGAAACATCTTCCAACTCTGCTAACTGAGTTCGACGATATCGCAACTTTTCCTGATACATTTGTTCATCTGCTCTAGTTATCACATCATTAACAGTCAATTTATTAGTTGGTAAAACTGTATACATTCCAAAAGCATATGAAAATCCGTAAGGCTTATTGTATAAAGCTTGCAGCTTTTGTATATTTTTTTGATTCTCAATTAAAAATTTAGCACTATCCTTAGTATTTTTATGCCCAAAAACTAGAACAAATTCATCTCCACCTAATCTAAAGATAAGATCTTCCTTATCAAGATCCTGCTTTACTGCATAAGCAATTTGTTTTAATAAAAAATCTCCTTCTTGATGACCAAAAGAATCATTTACTCTTTTTAAATTATTTATATCTAATAAAGCAATTGTAAAGCTTTCTTTAGCTTTTTTCTTTTTCACCATAAACTCGAGCAGTTTTTCTTTTCCAGCACGACGATTTAATAATCCACATAAGTCATCAATACTAGCCTGGTGACTTAGGATTTCAGAATCAGTAATATCGATTGACTGTTGCATGTGAACAATTTTACCATTTTCCCATTTAATTATACTATCATAGTTTTCAAAAATACGATTAGTAAGATCACTATTTTCACGCCAGCTAATCGACTGATATAAATTATTAATTTGTTTTAATTTGATAAGTGGACAAAATGGACATGGTCCGCTTTGATTCTTTTGAAGTGTTTTCCAACATATTTTACCTTCTGGATCTTTCAAATTATACTTTCATCTTATTATTCATAAAAATGATTTCATTTGTTTGAATATCTGTAAGATATAAATTAATTTGCATATTATCTACCAGCTGCTTAAAATCATCAAAACCCATTGTTAACACTCCTTTACTCCAAATTTCAACTATCTTTATTATACCATACTAACAATTACTAAAGGTAAAAACTATTTTTAAATTATAAAAAACATTAGTTATCATTAAATATAAAACTTTATCCCCAAAAACTTTGAAGATATTTGCTTTGGACTTAGATAAGAAAATGACGAGTATCACAAATAATGCTATACTTTAAGTACTATTAATAATTTAGAAAGGATAATTTTTATGAAAGAAGATCTAATAATTGAATGGTTTCAATCATGGTTTGATTCCCATTGGAATAATTTTGAAGTGATTTTTGAATCCGATGCTTATTATAGTGAATCTTGGGGTCCTGAATACAAAGGAATCATTGAAATAAAAAAATGGTTCAATGACTGGCACGAACACTTTAAATTAGATAAGTGGGAAATTAAACAATTTATTCACACTAATAAACATTCTATTGTTGAATGGCACTTTAGTTGTATTGACTTAGATGGCGTTCATGAATTTGATGGTATATCTTTGATTGAATGGAGTCCTAATGGTCTTATAAAATCATTAAAAGAATTTGGATCATCACTTCCTAAATATGATCCCTTTGAGCAACTATAATTAACACAGGGAGAGATAATAATGTTTTATAAAATATATCATGATACGATTCCACCGTATCTTTTAGAAATCATGAACACAAATATCTTTACTCGCCTCAAAGATATTGGAATGAATTGTGGAATGGAATATACACAGTTTCAAACATTTAAAAATAGTTTTGGAGTTTCAAGATATGATCATAGTATTGGCGTTTCTTTAATAACTTATCATTTTACTCATGATAAGCATGCTACTGTTGCGGCTCTATTACATGATATAGCCACCCCTGTATTCGCTCATGTTATTGACTTCTTGAATAATGATTATGAAAAACAAGAATCTACTGAAGCTGAAACAAAAAAGATGATTTTTAATAGTCGTGAATTACAAAAAATTTTTCTTAAATACGAGATAGATATTAATCTAATCTATGATTATCATAAATATCCAATTGCCGATAATGAAAGTCCTAAATTATCAGCTGATCGATTAGAATATACTCTTGCAAACGCATATTATTATAATTTTTTATCAGTCGAACAAATTAAGTCAATTTATTACGATTTAATAATTAATGATAAAAAAGATGAAATTATCTTTAAAAGTAAAGATAAAGCAATAATGTTGACAAAAGTAATGATTCAATGCAGTCGTGTTTACACCTCTGATGAAAATCGATATTGTATGGAATATTTAGCTAATCTATTAAAAACTGCGTTGACAAAAAAGCTTATCACACAAGATGATTTATATACTAATGAAAGTTCTGTCATTAAAAACATCTGCAAAGACAAAGAATTAAGCGATAAATGGGAAGCTTTTTGTCATTTTCATCAAGTTGATATTAGTCATAATAAAAAAGCAGGTTATTATAAAATAAATGCTAAACATCGCTACTTTAATCCTATGATTGGAAATCAGCGAATCATCAACCAGTCTCCCAAATTTAAAAGTGAACTAAACAGTTTTTTAGGAGATCATTTTGATCGTTATGTTAAAGTTACTTAAAATAAGTTATTCTCAAAAAAAACAACTGCTAAATAAAGCAGTTGTTTTTTATTCAATTGGGCGTTGATAAAAACCGCCAAAGAAATTTTCCGTAGGAATAACATTAATTATCGCCTTTTCATCAGATTCATGCATTAATTGAACAATATCTTGAACCTCATAAGCAGATACAACTGTATGAAGTAAACTCATTGGATTTTTACTATAACCACCATAACCATTAACAACTGAAACACCATGACGATAATCTTTAACATATCTTTCAATTATCTGTTCCGGGTGGGTTGTTGTAATCTGCAATGTTACCCGCTTATACCTTTGGTAAAATGATGAGATTGTTTTGGTTGAAATAAACTGGAAGACAATTGAATATCCTGCATATATCCAGCCAAACATATAACCAAAGATACAAAGAATCAAGGCATTGAAAATAAAAACATACTCCCAGATGGATTTACCCATTTTATTAGAAACATATAAAGCAATAAAATCGGTACCAGCTGATGAAGTATTCCCTCTTAATGCAATTACTGTCGACATCCCATAAACAAATCCACCAAAAAAAACATTTAAAATAACATCATTAAATAACGGTGGGAATGTACAAATCCTTAATAAAAAGCTTGTTAAAAAAACTTGGCACAAAGAAGAAATAACAAATTTCTTTCCAATACTTTTAAAACATAAGATTGCTACTGGTACATTTAAAACAATCAGTCCTAAAGAAGTAGAAAAATTAAAGCCATATAATGAAGTAATTCGATCAATTAAAATTGCTACACCAGTAAAACCACTAGATAACAGATTAGCTGGTTCTACAAAAACTTTGATAGCGTATGTTTGCAAAAAAGAAGATGCAATTACTGCTACAATCGTTATTAGATATCGAAACCAGAGTTTGTTTTTCATAATCCTAATTTCACTAATTTTTCAACTAATTCCTTACTAACCATGTCAAAATCATCTTTATGCTCTGCCGGTCCATAGCAATAGTTTACAAATTCTCCACTTGTAGTTGGATCATTTTGCCAATCTTTACATGAAGAATGAATTTGAGCGATTCCTGTATATTCCATGATTGCTTGTCCGTTTGTACTGTTAATTCCACTTCCAGCTAATATTTCTATTTTATCGCCATACTTTGTTTGTAATTTTTTGATTAAATCTTTACCATCAGCGGCTTTAGCTCGTAGTCCGCTCGTAAGCAAGCGATCAATGCCTAAATTAATTAATATCTCAATACTGGCATATGGGTCTTTTACACAATCATAAGCACGGTGGAAAACCGCTTCTTTTTGATAAGACTTTATTAGTGAAACCATTTCCTTGGTTCTTTCAATATCAATTTCATGATTTTTTAATAAAAATCCAAAGGCTATACCATCGGCTCCATTTTCTAATAGATCCTTAGCTTCTATCATCATCTGTTTAAATTCAATATCTGTATAACAAAATCCCGCTCCACGTGGTCGAACCATGCAGATTACCTTTAAGTTTGTAGTATTTTTTGTCAATTTTAATGAACCAATGCTAGGTGTTAGACCACCTAAATGTAAGGCACTATTCAACTCAATTCTTTTTGCTCCACCATAATATGCATTTAGAGCATCTTCATAACTTCCACAACATATTTCAATCACTCTGCATCCCTACTTTCATTTTGCTAGATTATATAAACTTAAGGCGTAAATCTTAGCATTTGTAATAATATCTTCAATTGTCATCCATTCATTAGGTTGGTGACCAATTCCTTTTTGACCAGGAAATGATGGTCCAAAAGGAACAATATTAGGCATCAACTTAGCATATGTCCCACCGGTTGTAGTAACTGGTGTTCCATCATCTCCAGTTACCTTTTCATAAGTATGGACTAATGTCTTTACTAATTTACATTTTAGCGGGAATTTTACAGGATCATAATTTCCCACTAAATTAACTTCAAAATTGCTAACTACCATCTTTATATTATTGACTATTGTTTCCACTGTGACACTCGCTGGATAACTAACACTAAATTGAATACTTGGATCTCCGTCTAATTCTAATTGATAATTTCGAACTTCTAATAATCCAAATTCTTGATCTTGAAAATCAATATTAAACCTTTCGCCATTATTTTTAGCATTTAAAATATAATTATTGACCAAATCAAAGAATTCTTTTAATCTATCCTTTTTCCCGCATATTTTAATTATAGCCCGTCCACGCTCACCATAAACAACAGGATATTTACAATCTGGTGTAAATCCCATTAACGGCGGTCTTTCTTTACTTAAATAATATTTTAAATCTTCAAAACCAGATTCTTCATCACAACCAAAGATAATTCTAATCTCATGAGCTAATTCAAGTTTTAATTCTTTAAGTGCATAAAGAGCAAATAGACATGATAAGATTGGTCCTTTATTATCTAAAATTCCCCGACTATAAATCACCCCATCTTCTACATACCCACTAAACGGAGGCTGTTTCCAGCCTGTCCCAACTGGAACAACATCTAAATGACCAATAGCACAAATATAATTTTTACTTTCACCATAACTTGCATATCCGATATAATTATCAATATTTGTTGTTACAAATCCCAACGAAGCAGCTAAATCCAAAGTAGCATCTAAAGCTGCTTTGACCCCTGAGCCAAATGGAGCATTTTCTAAAGGAGCTGTTTCAACACTATCGATTTTTACAATTTCAATAATACTTTTAATCATTTGTTCAGCAATATCATCAACTTTTTTTAAAATTATATCTTCCATCTTATTTTTCTTCTAAAGGGGCTGTTCTTGTAGCCATATAATTATCTAACCATTCTTGACTAGCTACCGTATGTATACATTTTCCATCTTTATTTTCTGTCAAATAAACAATTGGTTCTTGGTCAGCAGTAGCAACAGCAAATGAAAATCCTTCAATATTTGTAGCAACACCCCATTCTCCTTTATTATTCATTGCTACCAAAGACATATCACCTGCTTGACCACGGCGTTCTTTTAATTCTAAATCAAACATATTAACCGCTTTTTCACAAGCAGCCTGAGGATGCATTCCATCTTTCATTAAACGAACAATTTCATAAGCTACGCACCCTTTCATAACATCCTCTCCTAAGCCAGTAGCACTTGCACCACCGACTTTACTATCAACATAGAAGCCCGATCCAGAAATCGGTGAATCTCCGACCCGACCAGCTTTTTTCATAAATAAGCCACTTGTAGAAGTAGCCGAAGTCATTTTACCATGAGTATCTAAACATACCATTCCAACCGTATCATGTCCTGAATAGGGTTTAATTTCCAATGCTTGAACTTCTTTTACACGATTACGATAGTGAATTTTAGCACGATCAGTCAACATATTCTTTCTTTCAAAACCTTCTTTATGAGCAAATTTTTCAGCGCCTTCACCAACTAACAAATTGTTCACTTTTTCTTTTGATAATCGTCTTGCAATACTTACTGGATTTGCATAATCTTTGATTGCCGCTACCGCACCAATATCTAATGTATCACCATCCATAAAAGCCGCATCTAATTCAACTTCCATTTCTTCGTTTGGCAACCCGCCATATCCAACTGACTTATAGTACGGAAAGTCCTCTACCTCTCTAACCGCTATTTCGATTGCGTCACCAGCGTCACCACCTTCTGCTAAAACTTGACTTGCTTTACTGATTCCTTCTACGGCCATTCGCCATGTTGCAATAATACCCCACATCTAAGAGTTCCTCCTTTATTTTTTGATAAAAGGATGCGTTATCCGCATCCTTTTTAGTTTAGAAACAATACTTTGAAGTAATCGGATTTAGATCTTCATGATCAACTAATGCTTTCGCTAATTTGCACATTCCATCTAATGATTCATTTAAGCCAATCCCACCTTTTTTTGGTGTTTCAATAATATGAATTTTATCTTTAAATTCATTAATCGTTTCTTCATTTTCTTTTGACATTGCTGCAAATGCAGGAATATCTGTTGTCTGATTAATATCATAGGCAATATTAGCTGCCATCTTGCCATAACCTAAATAGTTAAATGCTGGTCCACACATTACTACATCAGGTTTTAACTTATTAATCATCGCGCATAGTTTACGACTAACTTCTTCAGGATTTGCTTCATAATACCCATCACCACAATATAAACATGCCATCACGCGTCCGTCAACTGTTTTTAAATATTGTTCCATCATAATTGCTGGTCCAACCGGTTCTTTTTTAGCTCCTAAAGGAATCATATGGTCATCTTTGATTCCTGCACCAGATTGAATTTGATCATAAATCATAATTACTTTCATAAAATTGCCTCCTATAAATCATCAAATGATAAGTCATCTAATGAAAAATCGTCTTCTTCTGCTTCATGAACTGCATTAGCTTCGTCGTTAATATATTGCTTATCCATAATTTTAATAAACGGCATGTAAATAAAGATTCCTAATACTAGTAAGACTGCTTGCAAAATAGCACCAACCCAGTTAGTTGCCAAAAATCCAGAAATAATTACTGGGGTTGTCCATGGAATATTAATCCCTGAGCAAATCGGTACTAACCCCGCAGACATCGCAAGATAAGAAATAATAATATTGATTGTTGGCACCAAAATAAACGGAATAATCATTGTTGGATTTAACACGATTGGTAACCCAAATACGATTGGTTCATTGATTCCAAAAATCCCTGGTACTAATGATAATTTTCCTAATTCTGTAATTCGTTTAGATTTACAGAATAATAACATTGCAATAATCAATGATAATGTTGAACCACACCCCCCGAAAGTTGCAAATAAATCTTGGAATTGTTGACAAATAATATGTCCTTCACCAACACCCGTTTTAAAGAATTCAATATTTTCTGCTGACAATGTTTGTAAGATTGGATTAAATACAGCACCAACTACTGAACCCCCATTTACTCCGAAGAACCAGAATAAATGCAAGAAGATATAAGCAATAATCATCGCTCCTAAAGTATCTCCTAAATTAAGTAATGGTGTTTGTAAGAATTCAAATATAATTTGAAACACATTTGTTCCTAAAAAACCAAATAATAAGTTAATTGCAAAGAAGAAAGTCATTACAACAGTTACTGGAATTAAAGCCGCAAACGATTGTACGACAGTAGGCGGTACTCCTGCCGGCATTTTAATTACCCAGCCTTTTTTCTCAACCCATGAATAAATATGCACAGCTACAAATGCACAGATAATTCCAACAAAAATACCTTTTGCCCCAACCCATCCAGTTGGGATACCTGTTAAAGATACTGGTATTTCTTTACCTGCCATTTCTACAGTTCCTTCTACCGTATAAGGCATGATCAAGAACCATCCCATGATAGCTACCGCTGCTCCAAATATTTTATCAGTCTTCATCTGACGAGCAAATGAATAAGCAATCCCTACTACAGCAAAGACTGCCATAATAGTAAAGGTTGCTCCTGATGGCTTTTCAATAAAAGCAGCTAATGTCTCCCCTGTATTTGAATTAATGACTACTGAACTTAACCATTCTGTCCATGCAGGAATTGGAAAATTTGCAATCAGTAAGAAAATTGAACCGGCAATCAATAATGGTGTTGATACTAAGAACCCATCACGAATCGATACTAAATATTTATTACGGCCAATAGCTTCAGCTAAAGGCATTAATATTTTTTCAAGTTGTTTAATCATTCTTTTACCCTCCTTTTTATTTATTTGCTTTTATCAGTCTAATCGCTGATTTAAGAACTTTTTCACCATTCATCATGCCATAATCACCTTGATCGATTACAGCTATAGGAATTCCTTGGCTACCAAATTGTTCTACCGTTTCCTCATACATGTATTTCACTTGTGGTCCTAATAAAATACAGTCTGGACGATCCTCTGAGATAATCTCCTCTAATTTATTGTGGGGAAAGGCAGCAACTTTAATAGGTAAACTATGTTGATTAGCAACATCCTGCATATTACTTGCCAACATACTTGTTGACATTCCCGCACTACAAAATAGATAAACTTTTTTCATTTCTTTGTCCTCCCTTTGTTATTGTTAATATTTTTCTAATGCTTTGACCCGTTCATTTAAACGAATAATTTCTAAAGCCATGACCTTAATTGTTTCAGCTGACATTAATTGATCTTCGGCATGCATTAACAGAATACTTGGTACAACATGATTTCCACTAGCTTCTTGTTGAATCAATTCACTATGGGCTAAGTGTCCACCGTTAAAAGATTCTTCACCTTCCTTGATTTTTGCTCTAGCTACATCAAATTCACCATTAGCAGCAACCTTCATTGCTTCGATAAAACTTGATTTAGCCATTCCTACAGCTGATATAATTTTAAAACTCACTAACTCTAAACCATCCATTTTTTATCCTCCAATACCCTTACAATCAACATTATAAGTAATTAATTTTTTTATTGTTGCTAGTCATCTTTCCTAGACTTAGGAAATTATTTACATAGCACTACTTTAGTATTTCCTAAATAATCATGCAAAGTACGATGTTCTCCTTTAAATAAATAAAGTAAAATACTGATTCCACTAATTACAAATCCTGCATACATCAAAGGTGTAACAAAATTTGTTTGGGTAATAATCGTAACCAGTTCATGCCAGATTGCACTTGCAGTATATAAAACACCCTCAATTACAATAACTCCCAATAATTGTCTTAATAGCATATTTTTTATTGTTACTTGCTCATTATTCACTTTAACAATTTTGATTTTACAAATTTTCTTGCCGAGCGTTTGCCCCGGATAAATATAAGCTGGAACAATTACAAAGTAAAAAATTGCAAATAAAACAGCTAAAATTCCTGCAATGATCCCATATGGCTGTTTAAATTCAACAATGTTTTGATTTAACATTGTATTCGTTAACTTTTGTGAAATAATTGCAATCGGAATCGCAGTACATAAAGCCCCGACATACCAGTCAATTAAATAGCTTATAAATCGTTTTACTAATGGAGCATCTTCATACCTTATTTTTCTTTCTTTTTTCGCTTTTACTACTTTAGTTGCCATCTTTCTCTCCTTACATTATTACTTGTTCCATAAATTCTTGATGTTCCCGAACTTCTAACAGTTGGGTGAATTTATTTGAATCACTGACAATACTACTCAACCAGTCAAAAAAAATTTTCAATAAATGATTATCTGTTTCTCTGATTGCAAGAAGAATAATCAATTTCACTTCAAAACCACCCCAAATCACCGGTTTATCTAAAATTAAAGTTGATATACATGATTCATTTGCTGATACTTCAATTGAATGTGGTACCGCAAATCCATTTACAAAAGAAGTTGCAGAAACTGCTTCACGCCTAAAAACATCTTCTTTATAGCTTTGTGTTGCTAACCCTTTTTCAATCAGTTCATCACATAAATAATCAATGATTTCCTTAGGATTATTCATAGTATTTTTTACATGAAATAAATCTTCACGCATCAATTCTTTGATCAATGAAACAAAATCATCATGATAGCGATGCTTATCTAAAATATTTAGTGTCTGAAATACTTTACTTTCATCTTCATAATTAATAAATAAAGTTACTTGGACTGTTGGGATATTTAAATTATGTTTTAGTGGTACTGTTGTAATAATCAAATCCGGTTCTTCTTCCTTAACCATCGATTCTTCAAAAAAGCCATAGCTTTGAACAATCATCATTCGTTCTTCAAAACGAATTTTTAACTTGTCCCGACACATCTTTGATAGCATCTGATTATTAGGAATGATCATAATCGCACGATAGCGTTTTAAAGAATTGACCCGATCGTACGCTGCTCCTAAATGCAAAGCTAAAAACGCTAATTCATTTTCATTAATATTAACCTCACAAGTTTCAGCTAATACCTCGCCTGCACGCACTGCCATTTCAAATACTAAAGGATACTTACGTTTAATTTCTTGAAGATAGACATTAGTTACTTGAACATTATTTTTTTGACGCTCTAACAATGATTGTAAGTGCATTGCTAAACCCACTTTTAAATCCTTATCTTTTGAAAAATCAATATCAAAATATTCCTTAACTTCAACAATTACTGCTTCAACTAAATGTTCAACATCGACTGCCAGCTTTTCTTTGATAATATCCTTACGATAATCATTTGCCCTTTTTCCCATTAATAATAAAGCAAATAAAATTACTTCATCAGTAACAAGTTCAATATTGATCATCGTACTAACCTGTGTAAAGAAGTCATATGAAATCTGATATTCTCGACTGCTTTCTAATTTTTCACTAATTGTTTGATTCTTAATATAGTTATGATTAATGATCCGCTCAATCGCCACTCCGGCATGAATCATGATCATTGGAAAAGTCATCTCATGAATCTGATAATCATATTTTTCACAAATTTCTTCTAGTATATCTTTCACTTCTAATAGATCAAAACTATTCCATAATCCTGCAATTGAATTTAAATTCATAAAATTCCCTTGTGTCTCTGCCGTCAATAACTGTTTGTATAACTTTCGCTTATCTGTTTCATTTCCTTCTAAACTAATATAATTTTTAGATCTAACTAGTTTTAAACTAGGGTAATCATTAATCATTTTACGGATCTTTTTTATATCATTATCAATTGAATAACCACTTACAAAAACCTGATCCTGCAAAGCAATCAAATTAATTTCATGACTTTTAAACAAAAGTTCTTGAATAATATATATACAACGTTCTTGGGAAGTTTGTGGGATTATATCTTTAGTTTCAATATCCTGCTTATGCAATAATGTCTCATCTAAACGATATCCTAGACGTTTATTAGCCTGAATCAGTATACAATCATAATAATTATTAATATTCTCTATATCTGAACGAATTGTTCGGTCAGATACATTTAGAACTTTTGCGATTTCTTTACCAGTAATCCATTTTCCATAATCATTTAAAAGATCAATAATATTTGTTTGGCGTTTGTTTAGCATTTCTTTATCAGCTCCTTTTATAATATATCACGCATTCATTTTCCTAAGTTGCAATCTTTTTTCCTAACTGTTAGGAAAAATATCCGGGTTAAATTATAACTTATTTTTCTATGCATAACATTGTTAAAATAGGATAAAATGAGTTAAACTATAGACGAGGTGAGAATATGATAAATTTTATTGAATATCCAAAATGCAGTACTTGTAAGAAGGCCAAGAAATATCTTGATGAACTTGGGATTGATCACCATGATCGACATATCGTTGAAGAACGTTTAAGCAAAGAAGAATTAACTGCTTTGTATCAAAAAAGCGGCTTACCGCTCAAACGCTTCTTTAATACTTCTGGCTTAAAATACAAAGAACTCCAATTAAAAGATAAACTTCCCACAATGACTGAAGATGAGCAATTAGAATTGTTAGCTACTGATGGGATGTTAGTAAAAAGACCAATTGTTGAAACTAAGGATAGTGTATTAGTTGGTTTTAAAGCCAATGAATACGATAATCTAAAATAATGCCGGCAGCTTATAGTCATTATTGTCTTGGACAACTAGTGCTTGATAAATTAAATCAGCCCCTTAAACGTGTCTTGGAAACTAATCAAGATCTATTTGATATTGGATTACATGGTCCTGATATTCTTTTTTATAACCGCCCGTATATCCATAGTAAAATCAATCGTTTAGGTAGTGCTATGCATAAAGAAAGAGCTGACATCTTTTTTTACCAAGCTTTAGAAATCTTAAAAGAAACCAAAAGTGCCCCACAATTTGCTTATCTTTGTGGTTTCATCTGTCACTACATTCTTGATAGTAACTGCCACCCGTATATTAATACGATTATCAAAGAAACTGGTGTAACTCATTTTGAAATAGAAACTGAGCTCGATCGTTATTTTATGGTCAAAGATCGTTTAGATCCTCTAAGAACTAAATTAACTGATCACATTAAGGTTAATGATCATACGCTCAACAACATTGGGCCATATTTTAAAGCAACAAAAAAAGAACTCTATAAGAGTCTTAAAGGGATGAAGTTCTATGATCGTTTATTATTAGCACCACAGTTTTATAAACGGGGCTTGATTTACCTAGTTTTAAAAATCACGTTTACATATAAACGATTCCAGGGGTTTGTTGTAAATTACAGATCAAATAAATTAGTCGACCCATACTTAGAAAAGTTAGAAAGTTTATTTAATCAAAGTATTAGTGAATCATATGAAGCAATCTACAATTTTATTGATGTAATTAAGTATGATCGTTCTCTATCATATCGATTTGAACATAATTTCAAATAAAATTATTGCTTTTTAAATATAATCTATCGAACTGTTCATTATAAATGAACAGTTTTATTATTAATAAATTGTAATTATTCTTCGAATTACAGTATAATTTAATCAAAAGATTTCTTAGATAAATATTTACCTAATCTTAAACTAATCATGCTCGTTCAACAAATAATATCTTTATATAATATCCAAGAATGGGAGGTTAACTATGCCGGCAAGTTATACACATCAGCAATTTGGGAATCAAGTTTTAAATAAGCTTGAAAATACAACAATTAAAAAAATTATTAATGATAATTTAAATCTCTACAATATTGGTCTTCAAGGCCCTGATATTTTATTTTTCTATCAACCGCTTAAAAAAAATCCTGTCAATACTTTAGGTAATCAGCTACACCAAGATATTGCACGAGCTTTCTTTGAAAATGCGATGAAACTTCTAAAAGAACAACCAAACGAAAAATCATTAGCCTATATTTTGGGTTTTATTAATCACTTTATTTTAGATAGTGAATGTCATGGTTACATCGATAAAACAATGATTAATCGTGAAATTGGTCACTTTGAAATCGAGCGAGATTTAGATCAGCGATTTATGATACTAAACCATGAATCATTTAACTATTCAACCCCAAAACATTACCAGATCAATCTTGAAAATGCTAAAATTATTGCTCCGTTTTTTAATTTAGCTCCAGCCACGATCTTAGCTTCTTTAAAATCATTTAAACGCTTTAATCATCTTTTTGCTTGCCGGAGTGTTTTAAAAAGATCTTTGATTCTAACAGGAATGAAAATTGTTAATGCTAAGTCATACTGTGGAATGGTCATGACTGCAAAACCAGAAAAAAGAATTGAAGAAAACATTGATATATTAGTTAATCTTTTTAACCAGTCGATAAATATTGCCACAAAGGAGATAATCGAATATTATTACAGTTACCAGAACAATACTGCAATATCAAAATGATTTAATTACAACTATGAATAAACTAACAAAATTAGAAAAGTATTGGGTTTTATATGATGTCGGAAATTCAGCATTTGTATTATTAGTATCAACTATTATTCCAATCTATTTTAAAAACTTAGCTACTGAAGCCGGAATATCTTTAAGTGATTCTACTGCTTACTACAGCTATGCTATTTCAATTTCAACATTGATTGTTGCATTAGCAGGACCTATGCTGGGAAGTATTGGTGATCGTAAAGGTGTGCGCAAACCAATCTTTACATTCTTTATGATGATGGGAGTATTAGGCTTAGCTGCCCTTTCTATTCCAGTTGGCTGGATTGTATTTTTAGCTATTTTTATAGTTGCTAAAACGGGATTTGCGACCAGTTTGATCTTTTACGATTCTATGCTGGTTGATATTACGACATATGAGCGGGTTGATCAAGTTTCTTCACACGGATATGCTTGGGGCTATATCGGCAGTTGTATTCCTTTTACAATCAGTCTACTATTGATTTTAGGTTGTGATACAATTGGCCTTTCAACTGTTATGGCAACAGCAATTGCCTTTATCATGAATGCTTTGTGGTGGTTTTTTATTACTATCCCATTATTGAAAAACTATCAGCAAATTAATTATACAACCGCTAAAGAACCAATTATTAATAATTTAAAACGTGTTCTAACTAGTATTAAAAATAATAAAAAGGTACTCTTCTTCCTTATCGCATTCTTTTTCTATATTGATGGTGTTTATACTATTATTGAGATGGCAACTTCATATGGAAAAGATGTTGGAATTGATGATAATAGTTTACTACTAGCTTTATTACTTACTCAAGTAGTAGCTTTTCCATTTTCTTTGATTTTTGGAAAACTTGCTAAAAAATTCCCTGTTAAATCATTGATCCTTTCTTGCATTATTGGATACTTTTTCATCGCTGTCTTTGCTTTATGGCTTGATACAGCTTGGAAATTCTGGGTATTAGCTGTTTTTGTTGCTGTTTTTCAAGGCGCAATTCAAGCATTATCGCGATCATATTATGCTCAAATCATTCCAGAAAGTCAGGCGAGTGAATATTTTGGAATTTTTGATATATTTGGTAAGGGAGCCTCATTTATGGGAACTTTATTAATGGGGATTACTACTCAAATTACAGATAATTCAAAATACGGAGTTGTGGTGATTGCATGTATGTTCGTTATTGGTGGCATTATTTTCAAGTCTAAATGCCATAATCAAGCAGACTAAAGTCTGCTTTTTTATTATCTTACAAGTCTTTAAAGCAAAATAATGATAAAATTAAAAAAAGGGGAAATTATTAATTTACTTGATAAATTTGATTACTATATGATGAAAGGGGAAATCAATCATGTTACGACTAAACAAATTTACCAAAATAACAAGTATCTATATTATCACCATGATGATGATTACTACAATCTTCACTTACTTTGGCTATTATGCACATAAAGCAACAATAAAAGATGACTGGCCAACTAAATATGTTGCTGATGATATTAATGATGATTTAAAATATAACTATTCACGGTTTACAGATGTTGTTATAGCTAATATTGATCGAAACGTCACATCAGTTTATCTAGCCTTTGATGAAGATTTTCAACCATTCTTAGCCCCTCATGAAAGATGGCACTTTGCTGCTAAAAATGGTGATAATATTGCTGAGGTTTCACTCAGTGAAATCAGCTATCAAAAATTAAAATCAATATGTGAAAAACTTATTGCCTTGATGGATGAAGATAAGACTAAAACAATCAATGTAACTTTTAATTATTCTGCAATTACCGATAACCATATTATCGTAAGTAATTTAGTTTACTTTGCAATCAATGACGAAGTATATATCTCTAATGACTCTACTGCTACCATTACTTGCGAACTCACAAATCTATATACACCATTTCTAGATATTCAGATTCCATCAGATGAAGACTGGAATGGTTATTATTATAATTCAAACATTAAAATATATAACTATTTAGAAAATTTCTTTAAGCAAAATTATACAAAAACTCAAGATGACGGTTACTATAAACTATCGACCCCTGATGATGATCCGTTTAAAATAAATAACGAAGCAGAAGAAAATGCATATAATTTTAGTTACTGTATCCAAAAACTGTCACGCGAATATAGTCATCATGACTCATTTTCAGCTAAAGAATTTGATTATCCTGATGATCGTCTTGGCTATCTAGTCTGGAATCAAGTAGACGATTATTATCAAAAATATACTATTTTTAATTATTTTACTGACTATTACTATATATATCTTCTTATTGGCATAACTAGTATTCTCTTTATTTTAATCTTAAAACGAAATATCATCACTTTACCACAATATGAAACAATTGTTCTTAATCCAGTTCCCGCAGTTACACCAAAGAATGTTGAAGATGTTGACATTGAACCGATTATTACTGAACTTATTGATAATAGCTCAAACTTATTACAATTTAAAAAATTGATTTTATCATATCAGCCTCAGACAACTATTATTAAAGGGAATCGTAAACAAATAACAAAACTTATAACTACTTTATATAATTTTGCGATTAGATATAGTGCTAGTAATGATAATTTATCGATTATTTTTATCGAAAACGGACTATCCTTCACTAATGATAATTTTACTTATACTACTGAAAACTTAACTGCATTAAATGACTGTTTAGAAATTATTAAAATTCATAATTATGAGTATACTTTTGACCACAATAATTTATTATTTAAACAAATAATTAAAGGAGCAACCGATGAAACGAATCCACTTTAATAAACTTGCTAAAATAATGATTCTTATAACTTTTAGTATCGCTATCATAATAAGCTTTTTTACATACCAAGATTATCAAAAGGCTAAACAGATCTATAAAGACGATTCACCTGTTAAAATTGTTGCTGATAGTATTAATGATGATTTAAAAATTTCTTCATATCATGTTGAAGATGCCGTTAATGCACAATTCGAGCGTATTCTTACAAATACCTATATTGTTTATGATGAAGAGCTTAATCCCTATTTACCAGCCAGTGAAACTTGGTCAATGACTATAAATAGTAATAATAAAGAATCAGTTATCTCATTAAAGCAGCTAAATTATGATCAATTAAAAATTTTAAGCCAATATCTACTTTCTCAAGTATCAGAAAATAATATTGAAACAATTAATGTTACATTAAATTATGATCAAAACAACAATGATTTTATTGAAGTCTCAAAACTATCATATTTAGCCTTTGATGAACAAGTTATTTTAGGGCAAGCAAATTCTTCAACAATTACTTGCCAGCTTGTCAGTCTAGACTGCCCTTTAATTACTATTTATGAATATGATAGCGACTATGCTTACAATTATACCCTGCAATCTTATGAAAATTTAGAAAAATGTTTTAAAAAAAATTATCAAAATCTTGATCAAAACGGTTATTATCAAAATATTGATTCTAATCAAAAGCAGATTCTAGAAACAACAAGTACAATTACATCAAGTATTTGTATTCAAGAATTATCAGGAAAATATAGCCAGCATACTGACTTTAATGAGCTATATGGAATTAATGATTTTAATGAAAAAGGCTATTTAGTCTGGTATCAATTTGATGGTTTATTTGAAGAGTATACCTTTTTTGATTATTTAGCAACACACTATTATAACTATTTATTAGCGCTCATCCTTTTAGGGATGATCTATCTTGGAGTAGGAATAATCTTTGCTGAAAAAAAACAAATTCCAGTTTCTCCTGATTCTAAAGCTTCGAGTTTTGATTCGATTCCAGAAAATATAGAAGAAATAGATATTTCACAACTAATCACCCAATTAGTACACAACAGTGCTAATGTGTTGAATTTTAAAAAGATAAAGTTATCCTATAAACCACAAATGATGATTATCAAAGGTAATCGTGAACAGATAATTGATTTGGTTACAAGGTTATATAATTTTTCTCTGCGCCATAGTAATCAAAACGACGAACTAATTATTGAATTAAATCATCATAAAATAACTTTTTCAAATAATAATTTTAATTATCTTGATGATGATCTAAAAATCCTTAATGACTGTATTGAGATTATTAAAAGACACCAATATCACTATTCTTTTACTAATCGGAGCTTATCAATAAAGATCGGAGCATGAAATGAAAAGAATCGATATTAGCTATAGAGCTAAACTTATCACTCTTGCTTTTACAATAATTATTAGTCTATTTAGTTATTAAAATTATATTAATTTTTCAATAAATCACCAAAGTGAGAACCCAGTAAAAAATTAGCTAATGCTGTTAATAAATCCAAGTGATAATTAGAACCAGTATTTGTATCAAGAAAACCATTTGCTTGCGGGAATATTTTTAATGGCAATCATCATTTTAATAATCAAAGATAATACAAATAAAGTAGTCTTCATTTCTTCAAAACAAGGCTTGTCTAACAAAATAAAAAATTTTTACTTAGATCAATATATTAATAAATTAATTGATAAAAATATTAATCTTGTTTTATATCTAGCTTCTATCATAATTACTGAAAAAAACTATGATAATTATTATTGTTGAACAGCTATTTAATTTCATAATTGATCATAGTTTAGCAGATAACACCATTGCAAGACAAACATTATCTTTTGGATTGCCTATTACTAGTACGATTCCATTTAATAAAAATAATTTAGTTATTTTAAACGAATTAAAACTATTCCTAAAAACATTAAAATATAAATCTAAATTTGTTAATAACACTGATAGTTACCAAATACTTATTAAAAAACATAGAGTTTTTACCCTATGTCTTTTTATCTAAATTGATTAAATAAATAATGATACAACAAAGTATGGCATTCCTACAACAAGGAATAATCCGCCAACCATTAATGCACCAGTCAATAGCATTAATAAAGCCAATTTGAAAACACAAAATACATCAGTAATAAAATATTTTGTATAGTTTATAATCTTTCCTCTATTTACAATACTTGGGGTATTATGAGGATAAATATATGCTGTTTTCAACATATATAATCACTCCCTTTCTACACTGATATCGTAGCATGGAAAGGAATAAATTTTCTATTTATAATCTTAACCCTAAATATAAAGATTACATTAATATTATTCAACAAACCGATATCCTACCCCAACTTCAGTAATAATGAAATGTGGTGAGGAACTATCAATTTCAATTTTACGACGAATATTAGCCATAAATACTCGTAATGATTGATAATCATCTGTAGTTTCATATCCCCAGACATTTTCTTGAATAAAATGGTGGGTTAATACTTTTCCACGATTAGTAATCAATAAGACTAACATCTTATATTCAATTGGTGTTAAATGAATTTCTTGATCTTTGACCCATACGTGTCGTCGTTCAAAATCAACTTTCAAATAATCTAATTCAAATATTGGTTCGCTAACTTTTTCTTTTAAGCAATGCCGTAGTGCTGCTCTAATTCGTGCTAATAGTTCTGCGGCATTAAAAGGTTTAGTCACGTAGTCATCACTACCATAATCAAGTGCCATAACTTTTTCAGTTTCTGATGAACGAGCTGAAACGACGATAATTGGTATACTTGAATTTTGACGTATTTGTTTAAGCACCTCAATTCCTTCAATATCCGGCAAACCTAAATCAAGTAAAACTAAATCTGGTCGATTGGCATAGAAAAGTGATAAACCGCTTAGTCCAGTTTCGGCAATAATATAGTTATAATTTTGAGTTTTTAAAGTTACTTTTAGAAAGTTTTGAATTGTTTTGTCATCTTCAACAATTAGAATTGTTGTATTATTCATTGTTCTCTTCCTCCAACGGTAGGCTTAATTCAAATGTTGCCCCACCTAAATCGTTATTAAAGGCCTTGATTTCACCCTTATGCGCTTCAACAATTGCTTTGCATATTGCTAGACCTAGCCCAATTCCACGTTTATGATCACCATTATCTAGACTGGTTGTAAAGAAATCGTCAAAGATATGATTGAGCTGCTTTATTTCAATTCCTTTACCATTATCAATTACTTGAAAAATAATATTATTATTTCGAACAAATGCTTTTAACATCACTTTACTAGCGTCAGGAGTATGTTTAAAAGCATTATCTAATAAATTAACGAGTACTTGAACAATTAATTGAGCATCACAGGGAAACAAAATAATATCTTTGGTTTCTTTAACAACTAATTCATGATTTTCTTTACGATTAGTAATTGCTGAAACTGCTGTAGATATAATATCGTCAACTACTTCTAGTTTTTTATTTATTTTAAAATTTCCTTCTTGAATCCTTGTCATGTTTAATAGGTTTTCAACCATCCCATTTAAACGCATTGCTTCTTTACTAATATCTTGAATAATATTTAGACTAGTATCAGACTCAACTGTATCCAAATTATTTACTAAAAAATTAGCCCCACCAGCAATACTAGTTAATGGTGTTCTAAGATCATGAGAAATACTTCTTAATAAAGTACTTTTTAATTTTTCTCGCTCCACTTGTAATCTAGCTTCTTCTTTTTCATGGCTTAAAAGATCTCTTTGTAATACTAAAATCAACTCCGCAATTATTGTTTTTATATAAATAAGATCTTCATCAGTAATAGTTCTTTGATTACAATCAAATTTGATCGTACCATACGTATAATTATCCTTTTTGATTGGTAAATATACTTCCTTTAAATATGTAAATTTCTTTTGATCCTTTCCACATGGTTCACCATGACAATAACACCACCATGCCATTAAATCTTGAAACTCTTTATTTTGATATAGAAATACTTCATTTTTTATTTTTGTTAAATTATATAAACTGTCCTGACAATAAGTCCTTATTTCCTCATAACCCGATAGATTTAAAAAGCCACTACTAATTTGATTTATTTTAGATGTCACTTCTTCTTGATACAAAGCAATTTCACGCTGTTTTTTTAGTCGATTTGTTAATGTAGAAACAATTATTGCAACAATAATAAAAATAAAAACAGATATTAAATAATTAGGATCATTAATCAAAAAAGTATATCGAGGATCGGTATAAAGATAATTGAAAGTCATAATATAAATTATTGCTGAAATTATTCCCCAGGCAATATTACTTGTTTCAATAATACTTATCAGTACTCCAACAACATAAATTAAAAGAATGTTTTCAACCCTTATTTTAAAATAATCTAATATTAATGATGAAATTGTTGCTAATATCCATATAACAATGATTTTAGTTAAGTTAACATAATTATCCTTATTCTTCATATTAACCTCCTAGCCTGCTACTCAATGATTCAAGAGAAAGTGATTTACTCTTTCTCTCTTTCTACTCTCAACATTCGATAACCAACCCCTACATGAGTTTGAATATATTTAGGATTAGTTGTATCTGATTCTATTTTCTTTCGTAGAGTTGCCATAAAAACTCGTAAAGATGGGACATCACTTTGAATTACATCACCCCATACTTCTTTTAAAATATAATTATGAGTCAAAACTTTATCAATATTTTTTGCTAATAAACACAATAACTTATACTCGATAGGGGTTAAGTGTAATTCTTGATCATTTAAATAGGCACAGCCAGAATCAAAATTAACTTTTAAATCCCCATTAGTAAAAACAACATCTTCAATTTCTTGATGTTCAAGATATTTTAATCTTCGCATCGTTGCCCGAAGCCGTGCTAATAACTCATCTATACTAAAAGGTTTTGTCAAATAATCATCAGCTCCAGTATCCAAAGCTTCTATTTTACTCTTATCTTCGCTCCGAGCACTAATAACAATGATTGGCACAATTGACCAGCTCCGCACTTTTTTAATAATCTCAATTCCATCCATATCGGGTAAACCAAGATCTAGTAAAATAATATTAGGACGACGAGAAACAATTTCCAACAGTGCCTGTTGGCCATTTTGGGCTGTAATATATTTATAATCATGTGTATCTAATGTTGTTGTTACCAAACTTCGTACAGCACGATCATCTTCTACGACTAAAATTAATGGTTTATCCATGTATATCTACCTCCTCTAATGGCAAATTAATTACAAAAATTGATCCTCGGGGATAATTATCGATTACTTTAATTTTTCCGTCATGAGCTTCAACGATTGATTTACATAAAGCCAGACCCAATCCTAACCCACGACGACTATCTCCGTTTAAGTTATTACGAGTATAAAACATTTCAAAAAGTTTTTCTTTTTGATCATCAGGAACGCCTTCTCCATCATCACTGATTTCTAGTGATAATACCTGATTAAGCTTCTTAGTTGTAATTTTTATAGTTGAACCTAACGGTGTATATTTTATTGCATTATTTACAATATTAATAATAACCTGCATAATCAGTCGGGCATCTATTTTTACAAAAATGAACTCATCTGATAAGTCCAATTGAATAATGTGATCTGCACTATCTTTACTAATATGATGCATCGCTTCTAAAACAATTTCATTAATTAATTGTGCTTCCTTATTTATTTGAATATTCCCATTTTCAATCCTTGTTATTGAAAGTAAATTCTCTACTAAATCAATCAACCACATTGAGTCTTCGTAAATATCACTATATATTTCTATTTTACGTTCATTAGATAGTTTATCTGCACTATCTAATAAAACTCCCGCATTGCCAGAAATGCTAGTCAATGGTGTACGCAAATCATGAGAAATAGAGCGTAGTAAATTTGCACGTAGTTCTTCTTGATTCGCTTTAATTTCAACTTCACGTTTTTTACTATTTGAAGCTTCTTTTTCTAAAGCCATCGCTCCTTCATTTAAAATAGCCATTAATAAATTGTTTTCAAAATCATCGATCGCTGTCTTATCTAAATAGATTCCAATTACTCCCAAAACACTATCTTCACAACGAACAGCTAAGTATAGACATTTTGCTCCGGGTAACGTCGTTGTTGAAGCACCAGCATGTTTATTATTATTAAAAACCCAAGAAGCTACCGCTTCCTCATCTTTATTCAAATAAATTTTTTCATCTTCCTGTTCATTACTTTTAAATACGAGTGGTTCACTTAGTTCATGATTTTCAACAGGATAAAAAATAATTGTCTTATCTAGAAGTTTAAATAATTGTTTAGAAATCTCATCAATTATTTCTTTTTTTGTTTTAGCCCGTTGCAATTTTTGACTCGATTTTAATAGAACTTCTGTTCGAAAAGCTTTTATTGCTGATAGACGAGCTTGTTCTTTTACTCGTTTAGTTAGAGTACCTGTGATAAAAGCTGTTAAAAACATGATTACAAAAGTTATTGGATAACCTTTATCATATGCTGTAAATGAGTGCATCGGAATAGTAAAAAAGAAATTAAAAGATAGCACACTTACTAAAGACGACAAAAGAGTATAAATTAGATTTTCCGTTAATAATGAAGTTGCTAAAACACCTAGAATATGCACCATAATAATATTAGCTTCACCAAATCCTAAATCTCTAAACCAAATTCCTAATAATGTAACAATAAGAATAATTACAATTGAAAGGATGGTATCTTTAATTGATAAAGAAAAAAATTGTCGCGGTTTTAAAGACGTATGCTTATAATTGTTTCTAATTTTATCTGGGATGATATAAATATCGATCGTTGGTGTTAAAGCGATTAATTGATCTGCAAAACTATTGTGCGAAAAACGTCGTTTAGTATTAGTTCTTCCTAATACGATTTTTGATACTCCAGCAAACCTTGCATATTCACTAATTTGTTCAGGAACATTATCACCATACAAATTTACTATATTAGCCCCTAATTGAGAAGCCAATTTAGTATTGGCTCTTAATGCCTGTTTAACTTTAGTCGGCATTTTTTCAAAATTAGGCGTCTCTACAAAAACTGCTGTAAATTCACCAAAGAAAGCATTAGCCATTCGAGCGGCTGTTCTAATAACTTTTTGATTTGAAGGAGCTGGTGATAAACAAATTAGAATATGTTCATTGGTATAATGATGTTCGCCGTTTTTAGGTTTAATTTGCTCAAATTTTTTATTAACACGATCAGCTGTACGACGGAGTGCAATCTCTCTTAAAGCAATCAAGTTATCAAGCATAAAAAAGTTTCCTAATGCTCGTTGAACCTGATTTTTCTGATATATTTTTCCAGCCTCTAAACGCTTAATTAAATCTTCAGGCTCTATATCAACTAGTTCTACCTGATCGGCATTATCAAAAATATAATCGGGGATTCGCTCTTTGACCACAACTGCAGTAATTGAAGCAATAATATCGTTTAAACTCTCAATATGTTGAACATTTATCGTTGTATAAACGTCGATGCCATGATCTAGTAATTCATTAATATCCTGATATCGTTTTAAATGCCGACACTGCTCATCATTTGTATGAGCCAGTTCATCAACCAATATTAAATCGGGATTTCGTTTTAATGCACCATCCAAATCAAACTCATTGAGCATGATTCCGTTATGAGTAACTTTTAAAGGAGGTAAGACCTCTAATCCGTCCAATAATTTTGATGTTTCCGGACGCTGATGCGGCTCAACATAGCCTGCTACTACATCGACACCGGCATGATAAGCAACATGAGCTGCTTCCAACATGGCATAAGTCTTTCCAACACCCGCTGCGTAGCCAAAAAATATTTTTAATTTACCGCGCTGTTTAGCAATCTCTTCTTGTTTAATCTGTTTTAACAATTCTTCGGGATCTGGTCTTTGTTCATCCATTACACTTCCTCCTTTACTGTTATTTTTATTATAGCGCCTAGGATATTAAAAAAGTATTAAGATTGCTTTGTTAAAATAAGTGCCTATCATAATGACAGACACTTATTTTTATTTCAAAATGCCATCAAGAGCCAAATTGACTTTAAGGACATTTACTGTTGTTTCTCCAAAATAACCAAGAAATCCATGATCAGTATATTTATCAATAATCTTTCTAATTTCAGCTTCACTCTTTCCTGTTGTTCTTACTAAACGTGGAATCTGATATTCCGCAGCTGCTAGAGAAATATGTGGATCAAGTCCAGAACCAGATACAGTTACTAGATCAACAGGTATTTGTTTACCTTTCTGCTCCGGATTTGCAGCCTCAATCATTGCAACCCTTTCAGCAATAACCTTTTCATAATCTTCACTAGCAGGAGAACTGTTAGATGCTAGACCATACATTGTCTTTTCACCATCTTTATTTGTGAAAGTTTCACCATCAATTATCATGATTCTACCCCACATATGAGTATCATCGATAAATTGTTGACCTAATAATTCACTACCATATTTTTTTCCATCTACTTCAATAATGCTTCCGTTTGCTTTGTCAGGAAAAACAATTTGAGCAAAACCAGTAATAGCAGCAGTATAAATAACTCCACAAACAACTGTAAAGATCAGAAATATTTTTAAAGCGGGTAGAACGCTTGTTTTAAGATGTTTCATTAAACTTCTCCTCCTACGATACAATATGCAAAGCAACAATAATTACATCAATAATTTTAATACAAATAAAGGGAGCAATAATTCCACCTAATCCATATACTAATAAATTTCTTGATAATAACTTACCAGCTGACACTTCACGATATTTTACTCCTTTTAAAGCTAACGGAATCAACGCAATAATAATTAATGCATTATAGATGATTGCTGAGAAAATCGCACTATCCTTACTGTGTAATCCCATAATATTCAAAGCATCTAATCCCGGATATAAAGTAATGAATAGTACAGGAATAATTGCAAAGTATTTAGCTACGTCGTTAGCAATTGAAAAAGTTGTTAAACTTCCTCTTGTCATTAATAATTGTTTCCCAATACGAACAATATCAATCAATTTAGTTGGTGAAGAATCTAAGTCAACCATATTTCCAGCTTCTTTAGCTGCCTGAGTACCTGTATTCATTGCTACTGCAACATCTGCTTGAGCCAAAGCTGGAGCATCATTAGTTCCATCACCAGTCATTGCAACGAGGTGACCTTTAGCTTGAAGTTCTCGAATCATTTCTAATTTGCCTTCTGGCGTAGCTTCAGCTAAAAAATCATCAACTCCAGCTTCAGCTGCAATTGCAGCTGCTGTTAAAGGATTATCACCGGTTATCATAACCGTTTTAATTCCCATTTTACGAAGATCAGCAAACTTTTCTTTAACCCCTTGTTTAATAATATCTTTAAGATGAATTACTCCTAAAACCTTTTTATTTTTAGTTACAACTAATGGTGTTCCTCCAAGATTAGCAATCTCAGTAACTACCTTTTCACACTCATCACTATATATATGTCCGTTTTCTGTTACATATTTTTTAATTGTATCAGCTGCACCTTTACGAATTTCATTACCTTGATAATTAACACCACTCATTCTCGTTTTTGCACTGAATGGTACAAATTCCATATGCATTTGATTAATACTTCGTCCCCGAAGATTAAATTGTTCTTTTGCAAGAACAACAATACTACGTCCTTCAGGAGTTTCGTCAGCTAATGAAGCCAATTGAGCAGCATCAGCCAACTCTTCGCTCGTTACCCCATCTACGGGAATAAATGCACTAGCTTGACGATTACCCAGTGTGATTGTTCCTGTTTTATCAAGTAATAAGGTATCAACATCACCGGCTGCTTCAATTGCCCGACCACTCATGGCGAGTACATTAGCTTGATTTAATCGAGACATTCCAGCTATCCCAATTGCTGATAACAGTGCTCCGATTGTTGTTGGTGCTAAACATACTAGTAAAGCTACTAATACTGTCACCGAAGAAGGATTATCCATCCCTGCTTGTTTAGCTCCAAAAGCTGAATACGCGTAAAGTGCCATAGTTACTAAAACAAAGATAATTGAAAGGGCTACAAGGAAAATTTGTAAGGCCATTTCGTTTGGTGTTTTTTTTCGGTTGGCACCTTCAACCATGGAAATCATCTTATCTAAGAAACTCTCTCCAGGTTCACTTGAAATTTGAACAACGATCCAATCTGATAAAACTGTAGTCCCACCGGTTACTGCACTTCGATCACCACCGCTTTCACGGATAACCGGTGCTGACTCTCCAGTTATTGCACTTTCATCAACTGAAGCTACACCATCAATAACTTCACCATCACCAGGAATTTGTTGTCCTGCTTTAACAAGTACGATATCACCTTTTGTTAGCGTTGCTGATGATACAATTTCAACTATATCTTTTTGATCAATGCTTGGAATCTTATAAGCTTCAACATCTTTCTTAGCTGCTCGCAATGAATCTGCCTGCGCTTTTCCGCGTCCTTCAGCAATCGCTTCTGCAAAATTAGCAAACAGCACTGTAAACCATAAAATTACTGCTATTCCTAGAGTAAATCCAGAATTTGCATCTTTAATCCCAAATAACGAAATAACAAACAAAGCCGTCGTTAAAATAGCTGAAATATATACTAATAACATTACGGGATTCTTTGCTTGCGTCTTAGGCGCTAATTTATAAAAAGAATCTTTAATAGCACGAATGACCATTTGTTTATCCATTAAAGCACTCTTTGTTTCTGTTTTCATATATTTATCCCCCGATTAAAACATTCCAAAAAATTCTGCAATTGGTCCTAGAGCTAAAGCCGGAAAGAAACTTAGTGCTCCAACTAATAACACTACGAATACTAATAAAAAGACAAATAGTGGTGAACAAGTTGATAATGTACCCGCAGTAACAGCCACTTTTTTCTTTTGTACCATGTTGCCAGCAATAGCCAAAATACCTAAAATTGGAATAAATCTAACAAATAACATAACCAATCCAAGTGTTACGTTAATAAATGGTGTATTCGCTGCAAAACCAGCAAAAGCTGAACCATTATTACCACCTGCTGAAGAATAAGCATATAACAATTCTGAAAAACCGTGTGCACCGCTGTTATTTAAACTATCCGCAACTTGAGGAACTAGGGAAGCAATCCCACTACCTACAAGAATAGCTACAGGTGTTGCTAAACAAACAACTACGGCCCATTTCATCTCATAAGGCTCAATCTTCTTACCTAAATATTCTGGGGTTCGTCCAACCATTAATCCAGCCATAAATACAGCTAAAATAACAAATCCTAACATTCCATATAAACCACAGCCAACACCACCAAAAATTACTTCACCTAACTGCATTAATAACATTGTTACCATTCCGCCTAATGGTGTATAACTATCATGCATTGAATTGACTGAACCATTTGATGCTGCTGTTGTAAAAGCGGCCCAAGTTGATGATCCAACAATTCCAAAACGCGATTCTTTACCTTCCATATTTCCGCCAGCTTGGTCATGGTTACTAATATCGACAATTCCATTTTGTTCTAATTGTGGAGTTGCCATCTGCTCACTAACAGCAATACTTCCAAGTGCTGCTACCAGCATAATTCCCATTGCGACAAAGATAGCAATACCTTGACGACTATCTTTAATTCCCTTGCCAAATGAAAAACAAAGAGCCGCAGGAATCAATAATATTGATACAACTTCTACTAAATTACTTAATCCAGTTGGATTTTCCAATGGATGGGCTGAGTTAACGCCATAGAAACCACCACCATTAGTACCTAATTGCTTGATTGCAATCTGACTGGCCGCAGGTCCTAAAGGTACTGTCTGTTCTGTAATTTCAGTACCATCTTCTAAAACAATTGGTTCGGCCAATTTAACAGTTTGATACTCATCAATACTTTGAGTTACACCTTGACTCACTAAAATAATTGATAAGACAACTGATAGCGGCATTAAGACATAGATTACAGATCTTGTTAAATCAACCCAAAAATTTCCTAAGCCTTTAGCCTTAATTCTTGTAAAGCCTCTAATCAATGCATATAAAACTGCTAGTCCTGTTCCTGCAGAAACAAAGTTTTGAACCGTTAAACCTAACGATTGTGTTAAATAACTTAATCCACTTTCACCACTATAAGCTTGCCAGTTAGTGTTAGTAACAAAACTTATTGCTGTATTTAACGCAAGGTCCCATGTTGTTCCTTCAACCTTTGCAGGATTACCCGGCAAAACTCCTTGCAGCATTTGTAATAAAAAGACAAATACTAATCCAAATCCACTAAATATTAATACACTTACTAAATACTTCTTCCAAGACATCTCTTCATCTTTTTTTACATGTAAAACTCGATAAATGAAATTTTCACATGGTTCTAAAATTCTTGATAAAAAAACTTTTTTACCGTTCATGACTTTATTAATGTAAAAACCTAACGGTACTGCTAAAACAACAAGAACGATTAGATATCCTAGATATTTGACAAAAATATCCATTACTGTTTATCCCCCTTAATTAATATCACTGTAAGGTAACCTAATATTGCAACACCGATTACCCCAATCACTCCTACGATTACATTCATAAGTGTCCTCCTTTTACACGATGAGTTTAGCATGAATAAAATTAATGTAGCGTTAAGTTAAATATTAAAGATATTAAGATAGTATTAATATCTATTAAAAAGAGAACTAATTAAGTTCTCTAATATTGCCGTGATAAAAATTGAATCATTCCCATACTTCGAGGATGCTCAAATATTTGCTCTGGTTTTCCTGCTTCTTCAATAATTCCATTATGCATAAATATAACTTTATTCGAAACATCACGCGCAAACTGCATTTCATGAGTCACAATAATCATAGTCATACCTTTTAACGCAAATGTTTAATGATTTTTAAGATATCTCCTACCATCTGAGGATCTAGTGCACTTGTTGGTTCATCAAATAAAAGTACCTGTGGTTCCATACATAAAGCTCTTGCAATTGCAACCCGCTGTTTTTGGCCCCCAGAAAGTTGTGTACTGCTCTTTTTCGCAAACTCAGCCATACCAACTTTTTGTAGATATAATAAAGCTTTTTCTTCAGCTTCTTCACGATTGCGATTTAGTACTTTCATTTGCCCTATAACACAATTTTCTAAAACTGTAAGATTATTAAATAAATTAAAGCTTTGAAAAATCATTCCAACATCACTACGATATTTATTAAGATTAAGTTCTTCTTTTAAAATATTTTTATTACAATACAATATCTCACCATGATCAGGAATCTCTAATAAATTAAGACATCTTAAAAAAGTTGATTTACCACTACCACTTGCTCCAATGATACTAATTACATCACCTCGATTAACCTCTAAATTAATATCTAGAAGTACCGGCAGGGCTTGATAATGTTTTTTTAAATGTTTAATAGTAATAATATTATCACTCATAAATAATTTCCTCACTTTATCTTAATATTGGATTATTTATTCTTTTTTCAATTATATTTAATAAAATTGTCGCAATTGAGGTTAAGCACAAATAAACCAGGCATGTTATTAAGAAGGTCGCTGAATATGACATTGTTGATCCAGCAATACTGCTAGATTGGAAAAATAATTCTACAACCCCAATCACATTCAGCATTGAACTATCTTTAATATTAATAATGAATTGATTCCCAATTGCGGGAAATGAATTTCTAATTGCTTGCGGTAATATAATATACTTCATAGTTTGAACCCTTGTCATTCCTAATGATAACGCTCCTTCACTTTGCCCACGATCAACAGATTGAATTCCTGAACGAACTATTTCTGCCATGTATGCTCCAGTATTAATAGAAATGATCATAATTCCGGCAGTAAGTGCATTCCATTGAAAAAAAGGTCGCAATCCATGATAAAAAAACATAGCTTGAACCAGCATTGGAGTTCCTCTAAAAAACCAAATATAAATTTCTGAAATTATTTTTAATGCTTTTTTTATTAGTACAATAATCTTTTTATCTTTAATATCTATCGTTGTTGCACGAATCGCTCCAAATAGCAGTCCAATTATTAAACCCGCTATTGTTCCAACTAATGCCAAAATAATTGTTATTTTCGTTCCATACCAAAATAAATCAAAGTTATCTAAAAAAATCGTAAATGATTTATCAAAATCAAACATGATTATTCTCCTTTAGGCTGACTACTACTATATTTACCCATCTTTTCATTTCTTTTTTCTGATGAAATATTATCAATGCATTTTTGTACTTTTTTAAATAAAGTACTGTTTCGACTACCCTCTTTTAAACCTATTGAAACTGCGGTATCTACTTTAAACCCTTTATTTTGTTCAAATCTAACAATCGCTAGATCTTGATTTGTTTCTAAAATTCCTTGGGCCACAGGTAATTCCGCAGTAATTCCATCGACTTCACCACTTTGTAAAGCAACCAGCATTTCAGGATAAGATTGTTTAGGTGTAGCATGATCAACTCCATTAATTTGATCAATTACTGTATCATAACTTGTTGACATCTGTCCTACGATCGTTTTACCAGAAAATTGTTGAATATCAGTATAATTTTTACTAGCATCATCACCCCGTACGATCATAACCATTTCAGATTGATAATATGGTGTTGTAAAATCTATTCCTTTTTCACGCTCTTCATCAGCTGTCATTCCTGCAATAATGGCATCTATTTCGCCTGATTCAAGTGCAGGTTGCAAACCATTCCATGCTAATTTTTTTATAACCCGTTTTTTATCAAGACTTTCTGCTATTTCCTTTGCGATATAAACATCATAGCCATCAGCGTAACCACTGCCTTCTAATTCAACTGCGGTATCACTTTGTGTATTTGTCTGCCAGTTAAACGGTGGATAATTACATTCCATTCCAACTACAAATACATCACCTTCATCAATACTCTTATTCCCACTATTACTCTCACAGCCACTAATTAATAAAGCTATTAATAAAAAAGCTAATATTTTCTTCATTTTATCGTTTATTCCTTTCTTTTTAATATTAAATATTGAAATAAGTTAAACCATTATTTTATCCTCCTCTAGCTATTAAAAGTCTAGCATGCTAATAATTAATATAGGATTAAAGAGTTGTTTTAAAATATTAAAAAGACATAAATAAAGAACAAATTAAATTCTTTCTAATTAACATTTATTAATGAACATATGCTTTTTTAGTAGAATAATGTATTATTGATGATTTATTTAAATATGTAGCCAACTCCTTTATTTTCTCAGTGGCTTTTTACAACGACAAAAAAGAATTGGATTTCAAAACCAATTCTTTTTTATAATATTAATTTTATTATAGATTAATCCTCTGCTAAAACTTTATCCTTTTTCATTAAAATCGTTATTAGAACAATTGTACTAATTAAAGAAATTATTGTAATCGCAATGTTGCTGGCATCACCCGTATTTACAGAATGATTTTTGTTATTTGTATTTGTGTTAGAACTATTATTTGTTTCTTCAACCGTTGGTTCTTGTGATGGATTATCAGTTTTATCATCGCCTGATTGATCACTATTTTTTTGCAAAGTCAGATCGTAAACTCCCACTGTCCCAGATACTTCATAAGCAACAACTAATTGTGGTTTCCCTGTAATACTATCATTACCTGCAATAAAATGAATTCCTTCAGGTGAATCATCACCACCAATATCTGTGCTAAAATCACGAGAATTAATATAATTAACAAATTCTGTTTTTTCTGGATTCGTAATGTCATAAACCATTATACCTCCAATTCTCTCTAATCCAATAAAAGCAAATGTTTTATCTTCGATTTGACCAATTGTCACAGCTTCTGCTTCAGGACCTTTTTTACCAGAACGATCATCTATTGTAGCATCATCATTAGAACAGTTAAAATTATTTGGCAAATATGCTGCAGTTTTGACTTCAAAATCATTTCCTGTTGTATAAATTTCTTGTAATGACTGCTCATCAGCTTTAAAAATCGTTGATGATCTTCCCCCAAATAAATAATCATTTTCATTATTAAGACCATCATAATCACTAGTATCGAAGAACGTGACCTTACCAGTTAAACCACTGTTATCAGCCGTTATTTTACCAGTTGGTGAAGTTTTTCCTTTACCAAAATTTACCTCTATTTCATTTGAATAACCATTCCAGTCACGACTATCTCCTTCATTAGCAGTTATTAAATAATCGATTCCATCAACCGTGTAAACAGAAATAGCATCAGGCATCCGAATTCCTTTTAAAGAATCATATGTTTGTGCATTATATTTTTCATCTTTTTTATCAATATCAATTGCAATTTTACTATAATCTTCAAATCCTACTGAATAAATATCTTCTATTTCAAGACTATTTAAATCTAATTTAGCAATCGCATTAGCTTCTTGTAATGTAATATATGCTTTAGAATCACTAACTGCAATATATTCTGGTTCTAAATCTGTTGATGGCAAAACACCTTTTTTCAAAACAATTCCTTTTTCTATTAATGCATCTCGTTGACTATCAAAAGCTGTGAAGTCAACAGTTTTTGCTTTGTTTGTTTTGGTATTAATAACGCTTATACTACCTTTTGGATCAACTGCTCCAGTATACCCGTCCCGAGGTTCTCCTTCGTTAGCTGTTAAAATTTGTCCATCATCATTAGTAAAGACAACCATATCTGGTTGAACACCTACTTCGAACAATTGCTTTAAAGTTATTGTTCCATCTTGATTACAATCAAATAAAGCTACTCTACCATTAGCATTAGTCTCCTTACCTTGAATCGCAACAGCCAATGAGGTTCCATCATGACTAACTGCTACTGATGTCATATCACCATATGTAAAATCAGCACTTTGTACTAACGAACTAATATCAATGTCATTACCGTCCAATAAGTCTATTTTATCCTTATTTTCGATATTTTTTAGGGCAATTGCTGTTAAATTTCCAGATTGTCCATTAACAGCATAAGCCCATCCTGTCACTGTGTTATAATCAACTATTTCAGTTACTCCCCCATCACTGTTAGTTGTTCCTGAATCATAACGAGCTGACTGTTCTAGCGCTAATAATGCTGAATTGTTTTCATAACCAGTTGTTTTTTCACCATCGTCACTATTTTTAGTAACAGTAAACGCATCGATTTCTTTACTATCAGGATTAGTTTGATCACCAGCAAGATTATAAACCTTTACCGATATTCGATTATTTTCAACATTAAATACTGCATAACTAGGACTATACTCTTGATTCCATTCTTGATTTCCAACTGGTAATGAATCTCCTTCTAGGTAAGCCGCAGAGCCACTTTTACCATTAGCTAAGATTGGATAATCAGCATTATTATTTTTATCTAATGTTTCAAACGGTGTATAATATTGCATATCTGAACAACAGTTCCCCGTAATATAAATTGTTCCTTGAGGATTATTAAGTGTATCTAATCTTTCACTATTTCTTTGCCCATCTTTTAAAACATAGCTACGTGAATAAACATGATCATGTCCGCCTAAGACAAAATCCACATTATACTCATCCATAAGTTTTTCAAATCCTGCATCAACATAGTTTTCAATATCACTATCTGCTGCATGTTTAGCAACTGTTTGAGTAGATTTATGATGAGTGACTATAATCCATTGATATTGATTTTGGTATTCACTAGTTGCACTCTTTAATGTTTGAGCAAAATTATTGACGATTGCTTCTGCCTCTGAATTATCTCTAGAGGCACTTGAAACATTAGGATTGTTTGCATTTTCTTCGTCATTTCCCCCAGGATAAGCACTAGTATTTAAAGTGACAAATAAAACATTATTATATAAATAGTAATAGTTTCCTTGAGTTTCCATATCACGGCGTTCACTAAAATCATATTGACCATCACTATTTGGTGTCACCCCATTAGAAGCTGCATTATTTTTAATTTCATTTTCAGTAGCCTGAATATAATTTCCGTGACTTTGACTAGTTCCACTATTTTGTCCTCTAAACGTTGTTTTAACTTCAGTTAATGATTCCATTTGATTTGGTAAATTAAAATGATCTGCGAACATATAGTGTCTATCATGATTTCCAACAGCTGGAGCATATGGAATTGATGTCATTTCTTCTGGTGCAAAAAAAGCCTCATACTCGCTTGATTTTCCCCAGTTTTGATCTTCAACTTGATCCCCTGCTGACACTACTAAGTCAACACCTTGTTTTTCTAAAGTTTCCATCATAGTTGCCCAACCGGTTTGATTTGTTTCATCACTTGGGTTCCAACCTTCAGAATTAATTTCCTTGTTTTCCTTTATTTGTGGATCGCTTGTAAAACCAAAAGTAAACTCATTGCTTGATGGAGTTGTATAATTATATTCCTTTGACCAAGTTGTTCCCCCATCATTTGAAATATAATAAGTATACTTAGTATCTGGTTTTAAATTACTGATTGTCGTTTTACATACTAATTTTCCAGTATCAGTATATTTATCACTTTTTATTTCGGTTGGCGAAGTCAATGGTTTGGCTGTTACATCATAAGTTTGATCACCAAACTGAATTTTTGCTACCGTCGTTCCTGCTGGTGCATACCAATTTAGATTGATTGATGTTGTTGTTGCCCCTGGCTGAAGTGTTAAACTATCCACACTAAATGAACCAGTATGGCTTTCACCTGCAACCTCACTATAAGTATCTTGGGCATAACCTTTAGTCAAAATGTTATTTTGACCAATCAACATTGTCGATAATGTTACTAAACACAGGACCCCTTTAATAATTCGATTATTTACTTTTTTCATATACTTTTCCCCTAATTACATATTTGTACGTAGTGTACTAAGTAAATTTATCATAGCCGTCAATTTCTAACTATTTCTATTTTGTAAATTTTAAAATAAGATTTTGTAAATAAAAAACTATTTCCAGTTAGAAATAGTCTACCTTTGTTTTCATAGCATCATTGCTACAAAAATTTGAATTATTCCCATAATAGCAAGACTAAAACCAATTGTTCTATTAAGTATCATTATTAGAGTACTAATCATGATCAATATTTTCCTAATAATTATTGATACTTTGGTCTTTTACAGGGGTCCTTCTTTATTCAAATAAATTAATTGAATAAAGTTTTTTATTGTTTTTGATATTTTTTTTCAATTTTTGATTTATAAACATCTTAATTATGCTTTCTCGTATAGCCAACCATAATAATAATTGTTCCGACAATCATATTTAAAGCTAAATTCATAATCATCGAAAATAAATTGACACCAGATATGTAGTTGGCAGGAATATTAGTAATATTTGATAAATAGATACATAAACCAATCTTATACCAAATATTCAGCGTTGTTTTTACCCATATCCATATGACTATATATACATACAGATTAGTAAACAAAGCAATAACCAAAGCTTCATGTAAAAACCAGTCTAATGAATACACCTGAACTGAAACTACATAAAGCAGTGGAATTACCCCTATACTGGCTACAATAATAGCTTTAATAACAACATTTTCTTTAGCTTGAACTAAAACCGTTAAAATTATCCAAGCATAAATAATTGCTGCACTACTTATTATTGACCACGTGAAACTATGATTTAGGTAATAATTACATAAACATGGTACAAAGATTCCAATCATCATTACGATTGTGATAAAAAGATAACTGATCTTAATGATTCTCTCCTTGTTTTCAATTGCTTTTATCTTTGTATAATTGATTAGATTTTGAACTGTCTTTTTCTCACTTTTATCAACTACAGTACCACCAATCAATTCATCAATACTCATCTTTAAAGCCTCACTTAACGGTAATAATAATGAGATATCGGGACACCCGATTCCACGTTCCCATTTTGATACAGCTTTATCACTTACATTGATTAAATTTCCTAATTGTTTTTGAGTATACCCAAGATTTTTACGAGCTGATAAAATTCGTATCCCAATTTCTTTATTATCCATAAAATTACTTCCCTTCTACGTCCTAATCCTAACATAAAAGTTATAATTTTACTATCGACGGACTGTTTACCTCACTAGAATCCTTGATCTATAAAAAAAGTTGTAGTCAACCTACAACTTATTGAAAATATTCCTTACATAGTCAATAGGATATTGTGTAATTCTACTTACTTCATCTATAACTTTTTTAGCCAATAATAGATTTGTAATTACTACATCCATTGCTTCACCAATTTCAATCATATGATTATCGGGATCAAAGATTCGTACTACCCGCTGTTGCCAATTATATTTTTTGATTGGGTGAACATATTTAATATTTGGATATGTCTCCAACTTTTTTATAAATTTATCAAAATCATCAACTTCAAAATATAATTCCATATTACAAGCTTTATCACAAACCCAATCACTAGGGACATCAACGAGCCAGGCAAAATCTTTTTGTAAAGCAAAACCACCATCAAAAGTAATATTTAAACCATGATCTAAAATTATTTTTTGATCAAACAATTGCATATAGAACTGTTTAGAAACTTCGAGATTTTTGACTGCTAAGACAGTTGCTTCTAATTTCATTTGATTTTACCCCAACATCTGCATTGTTCTAAACGTTTTCCCTGATCCCCTTGTTTTTCGTCATAAGCATACGATTTAGCCAATTTGCATGGAAAATCTTCACATTCACCACAATGATTTAATTCTTTTGTTTCTACGCACGATTTAACCGGACAAATTTCACCCCAAAAAGGATGTTCGATATTAATACATCCAGCACACCCAATCTTGCTTTTAAACTCACATTCACTACATATAATTCCACATCTCGATTCAATCATTTTCATCACCATCCTAAGCAAATTATAACTTAGAACTTATATATTTCATTGTAAAAATCCGCCAAGTTCGATAAATATTTCTTAGGAGTTGTTTTTGTAATCTGCTTAAACACTTTGTTAAAATGAGCCTGATCAAAATAGCCCCCTTGCAATGCTAAAGATAAAAAATCATCTTCTTCTATTTGCTTTAATAAATAATTAAATCTTACTACCTTAGCATATTCCTTACCACTCAAGCCTATGTAATTATGAAAATCACGTAATAATTGTCGTGAAGAAAGGTGACAATCACTAGCTACCTTTTCTAAACTAACATTTCCGTGATCCTGATCAATAATTTCTTTAGCTCTAATCAAACGAGCTGGTAATAAATTAACTTTTCTTTTTCCCGTAAAATATTTATTAAAAGCTTTGATCAACTGTTCATAATCTTTACATGATTGATAAAGTAATGCTAACTCTTCATCAAGCTGCACATCTAAATATCTCAATTGCTGACGCTGATTTACAAGTTTTTTTTGATGTAAACCACTAATTTGATACAATCCTCCTGGTCTAAATTCTACAAAGAAACGAGCTGGGGCTTTTTGCAAATCATTTTCTAAAACCACGATTTCACTCATTGGACCCCAAAAATCTCTTCGAGAGCGTCCCTGAAAAATAAAACAGCCACTAGCATCAGGAATAATATGAAATAATTTTGATGAGGCGGGAACTTCACTAGGAAAAGTAATTGTATAATGAGCAATAATATCTTTTAATTCTTCAGTAGGAGCAATATAAATATGATGATTTGTTTTATTAATATAACTTCCCTTATAATCGAAATTCTTCATTAAATTACCTCTTTATATTAAATTACCTGCTTTATTTTATATACTCAGTATAATATTGGCAGGACATTTAATCAAATCTTAACAATCTTCATTGGCTAGAAATATTTACATTCAATCATGAATTTGATAGAATAATTCTCATAAAATTTAATTACATAAAAAAGGAGTGTTTTAATTTATGGATGCAGGCCCCGAGTCTTCAATCACATTGCAATTAATTTTAATCGTTGTTCTTACCTTAATCAATGCATATTTTGCGGCTAGCGAAATGGCAATTGTTTCGGTAAACAAAAACAAGATTCGTCGTTTAAGCGAGGAAGGAAATAAGAAAGCTAAGTTAGTAGAAAAACTATTAGATCAGCCAACTAACTTCTTATCAACGATCCAAGTAGCGATTACTTTAGCAGGTTTCTTTAACTCAGCTAGTGCTGCTACGGGTATTTCTGTTAGTTTAGCTAATCTTTTAAAAGTTTGGTCAATTCCTTACGCTGATACAATCGCAGTTGTCTTGATTACTATTTTAATTTCTTTTATTACTTTAATCTTTGGGGAATTAGTTCCAAAAAGAATCGCTTTACAAAAAGCGGAATGGTATTCAATGTTCTGTGCTAAGCCTATTTTGATCATCAGTAAAATTGCTGGACCATTTATTAAAATTTTATCTTGGTCAACTAAGTTTGTCTTAAGATTATTTGGAATGGATGATGAAAATGTTGAAGAATCTTTGTCACGGGAAGAAATTCGTTCAATGGTTGAAAGTGGACAAGAGACAGGAGTTTTCAATGAAATTGAAACTGACATGATTACCAATATTTTTGAATTTGATGATAGTTTAGCTTTAAACGTCATGACCCCAAGAACTGATGTTTATTGTATTGATATTAATGACCCATTAAGTGAGAACATTGATCAAATGATGTCAATGCAGTATACTCGAATTCCTGTTTATGATGATTCAATTGATAATATCATTGGGATTTTAAATATGAAGGATTTTGCTATTGAAGCTAGACAAGTTGGTTTTGACAATGTTGATATTCGTAAGCTATTACGAAAACCATACTTTGTCTTAGAGACTAAAAATATTGATGATTTATTTAAAGAACTACAAGAAGATCGCCAACATATTGCAATTCTTGTAGATGAATATGGTGGGTTTTCAGGGATCGTCACAGTTGAAGATCTAATCGAAGAAATCATGGGAGATATCGAAGATGAGTATGATCATGACGATGAACCTAAACTACAAAAAATAGATGACTATAATTTTATCGTTGATGGAAATTATCTAATTGACGATCTTGATGATGAATTAGATTTAAAATTAGATAATGTTAATCATGATACAATCAGTGGTTTTGTTCTTCATTTATTAGGAGAAATTCCTGATGATAATCAAGAACGTAGTGTAACTTATGAAAATCTTACATTTAAAATTACTGGTGTAAAAGGTAATCGTGTAACAAAAATCAAATTAACAATTAAAAAATCAGAAGAAAAAGAATCCGATTCTAGTGAAGACTAAAATCGGATTTTCTTTTTAAAATAATAGTAATTATAGAAGTAATCAATTCTGTTACCACATAAGTTAGCCAAACTCCATCTACTTTAAAAATAGTTGATAAAATAAATATTACTGGTGCAATTAAAATAAAACCTCGTAATGATGAAATTATAAAAGCTTGACGTGGTTTATCGCTTGCACTAAAGAAAGTGGCACTAATCATATTTACTCCTGCAAAAATAAAGCCCCCAAAATAAATATGAATTCCTCTAACTGCCAAATCCAGCAATTCCGGATTGCTACTTGAATTAAACAAAGCTACGATCTGAGCAGCAGCAAAATAACTGCTAAGATAAACAATAACTGCAAATATAATAACTGTCCAAAGACCATAATGATAAGCTAAATTTACATTTCGATATTCTTTAAAACTAAGATTTTTACTAATAATTGGTTGAATTCCCTGAGCAACCCCTGTAAACATCGATACAATAACAAAAGCGATATTAGCAATAATTCCGTAGGCTGCAACACCTATATTCCCGCTATACTTCAACAAAGTAAAATTAAATAACAACATTACTATTCCAGTAGCTAATTCTCCTATTAAAGCTGATAATCCTAATAAAAAAATATCTTTACAATGGTTAAGACATAATCTTGTTTTAAGAAATTTAAAATTAGCTTTCTTGATTACATATGGAGACATAATTGAAATTGAAATACCCGGTGCTACCCCTGTTGCTAAAGCAGCCCCAAACATTCCTAAACCAAAAGGGAAAATAAATATATAATCCAAAACAACATTAGTTAAACTACCAATTAACATTCCCATCATTGCTAATCTCGGATTATCATCATTACGAACAAAGCCAATCAATAAATTATTCAACATAAACATTGGTGCAAAAAACATAATTGTTTTTAAATAAGTTGCAGTATAGATAGTTGTATCTTGATTAGCCCCTAAAAGATTTGCTAATGATGTCGACGCACTTAGTCCCAAAACAACAAAAATAATGGCTAGAATAAGCATAAAATAAAGAGCATTACTGAAAATTATATTTTGTGAGGTTCTATTACTATTTACCTTTAACAAAGAATACCGTGTTCCCCCTCCGATTCCAATCATTAGTCCTAAGCCATTTATTAAACAGTACATTGGTAAAGCTAAATTTAGAGCTGATAATCCAATTTCACCAACACCATTTGCAATAAAAAAAGTATCTGCCAGAATATAGCATGATAAACCAATCATTCCTAAAACATTTAACGATGTATATTTTAAGAAATCTTTAAAAATATAATTTTTCATCCTCATTCCTCCAGTCTTTCTCCATCTTAAACTATAAGATTACCTTATAGTCAATCAAATTTTAAAAATATTTCAACTAAAGCGACTAGATTAATCACTTTTTTATTTATCAAGTTGTAACTTTTAAATAAACTAGCCTAAAACACTAATCTTCATTTTATTAGCCAATAATTTTGATTATTATTTAATTAGTTATCAGTTATTACTGAAAGGGGAGGTGAAAATGGAAGATTTCCTAAAAGATGTATATACATCGATATATAAAAAGTGGATTTTATTTCAACAGATCGATAATTGTCAAATTATGCTTTCATCAAAAGATCAAAATAAAATTATCTTGGAGACAAAGTATGGTGTAGCTAATGTTATTTTTTATAAATTCAATATTATTGAATTAAATGTTATTAGTAAAATAGATCAAGAATCTTGTTTCTTTTTACACTTTCAAATGAATAACATAAATCATGCAATTAATCTATTTTATGAAATGGTTGAATGTTTAAAAACATTGATCAAGAAACCAAAAATAAAAATCTTATTATGCTGCAGTGGTGGTCTTACAACAACTTATTTTGCTTATAAGATTGATGAAGCAATTCAGTTATTTGCTCTTGATTATGAAATTGCAGCAACTGGCTACAACGAATTATTCAAAAAAGGTGAACAATATGATGTAATCCTACTAGCACCTCAAGTTTCTTTTATGTATGCAAAAGTTAAAAAGATTTTTAAAGATAAATATTTACTTAATATTCCTGCACAAGTATTTGCTAAATATGATGTAAAAGAAATTCTTAATCTAGTTGACCAAGAACTAATTAAAAAACGTAACAAAAATGGTCAAGTTCAATTGCTTTCGATTAGAAATAAAACCATCACCTTTCATCGTAAAATTCTATGTATTTCTCTTTTTAGAAATCGTAATCGGATTCATATTGCATATCGACTTTATCAAAGTCAAAGTGATATTATTGTAAACAATGAAACAATTAAACAACGAATTACAATTCAAGACATCTATGATGTTATCGATACTGTTTTATTAAATTATCCAGGTATTGAGGTTATTGGTTTTTCAACACCAGGAATTGTTAATAATGGATTTGCTACAACTGCCAGTATTAATGGTTTTGATGATATGAATTATAAAAAATTGTTTACAAGCAAATATTCACAAAAATTTATTATTACAAACGATGTTAATACCGCAGCAATTGGCTATCATGCTACTCAAAATCAATACTCATCAATTGTGTTACTTTTTCAGCCAATGAGTACTAAAGCTGGTGCTGGTATCATCATTGATAATAAATTAATCAATGGCAAGCATAACGTGGCAGGTGAAATGAAATACCTCCCCGTAAATCTATTAGAGAAAGGTGCTAATGTATATAAAACACCAGAAGATATTATTAAAATTGTTAAATATATTTCTTTATCGATTATTAGTGTAATTGGGCCTGAGGCAATCGTTATCTTTTGTAGTCTTTTACCTAATATTGAAGATTTAGAAAATGAGTTAAAAACAGTATTACCACAAGAATATATTCCTCGGTTAATTAAAATTGACGATATTCAAGAATATATTTTCCTAGGTCAAACAATTATTTGTACCTAAATTAAATAAAAATTAAGGAGAAAATTATGAAAAAGATTTTATTAGTATGTTGTGCAGGAATGTCTACAAGTTTATTAGTAAACCGGATGCGAGAAGTTGCTAAAACAAAAGAAATTGATTGCAAAATCTGGTCAACAAGTGAAAAAGAATTACCAAATGAATTTGCCCAAGAACCTGCTGATGTAATTCTTGTTGGTCCACAAATCAGATATTTACTTAATAATATTAAAAAAGAAGTAAACAATACTGTTCCAGTTGAGCTTATTGATATGCGTATTTACGGTATGATGGATGGTGAAAAGGTTCTTAATCAAGCTTTAAACGCATTAGAAAAATAATCAACTGACAGCTATTTTAAATAGTGCATATAATTAGATAATTCAAGACGATAGAGCAATGTTGCATATAAAATATTGATTACGTATTCAGCACTAAAAGTAGCACATAAGCTATCAATATCTTCAAATAAACTAGTATCAAATAATAGATAATCGTGGCACAGCTGAATTAGATCCTTACCCTTTTTACCTAATATCCCGACCGTATATACATTCCTATTTTTTAAAATTTTAGCAATTTCTTTAATTAAGTTATTATCGCCGGTCGTAGTGATAAGGATCGAGACGTTACTTTGATGCTGCTGCATATTATCAATATATTTAATATTAATACCATTTTGATATGAACAAGGAAGCCCTAATGATTGTAATTTAAAACACATTTCTTTAGCAATCGTATCTGAAAGACCAATTCCATAAATATCGATAAACGAAGCACTCAATATCCGATTACAAACACGATTAACAACATTTTTATCTAGTAATCGATTTGTCTGAATCATCGCTTTTTCATATAAAGAGGCAATTACTTTTTCAGTATCTTCTAAAGATGTAAAATACTGTTCAGGATGCTCAGTTGGGAGATCATTATATTTAAGATAATCATTTCTTTCTAAGATCAATGTAGATAAAAATTCACGAAAATTATTGAACCCTAATTTCTTATAAAGACGGGTTACTGCCGCTTGTGAAGTATAACTCTGTTTTCCCAACTCACTGCTTGTAAGATTATTAATTTTTTGATCTTTGTTTAAAAGAAATTGAGCAATACTTTTTTCAGTATTGGTAAGGTTATTATCATCTAATAAGTGTTCTATAATCATATTTCATAGACCTCCTTTAACTATTTGATCGTATCTATATTTTATCAAATAATCAATAAAATAAAAGGGTTGAATAAATCAACCCAGTAATTGTCTATTAATCGCATAAACATTGCCAATTATCATCAAAATGTGCTTTGAAGCACATTTTTATCTGTTCTAAAGTTACTTTCTCCTCAGCCAATTCAGGAAGTTCATCTAGGCTAAAATAACCACTATCAAGTGTTTCGATATTTGGTTTAAATGCACCACCAAGATAAGAACATTCTATGAAAATCTTAGTAATTCCATACGCATAGCGAGGCGCTATTATGAATATTACGATCTAGAATTGCAATTACTTTAACTATCTGAGCCTCAATCCCGGCTTCTTCTTGTAATTCCCTAATTGTATTTTCCTTAACACTTGCTAAAGCATCTACCCAACCACCGGGAATTGACCAGCGTCCATCAGATTCCTGCACCAGCAAAATCTTATCACCTTTAAAAACAGCACCACGAGAATCTAATTTTGGTGTTTGAAACCCTGTTTCATTACAAAATAATGAAGTAACTGTTGCAATCGGTAAATCACTTTGTAAAGCGACCATTTCTGCAGATATTTGACGAATTCGCTCAAATCTTTCTTGATCAAATTTATCTTTTGTATATGCTAATCCACCTTGAGCTAAAAATTGTAACTCTTGAGCTAAATCTAACCACCTATTTTGTTTGTTCATCATTTTTTTCTCTAGTTTCATTAATTACAACTCGATGCGGATATGGAATATCAATCCCGTTTTCATCAAAACGTTTCTTAATAATCAAACGCAAATCTGATAATAATTGAAAACCAGCACCACTATCCTTAGATAATAATGTTGCTCGTAATTGAATTCCACTATCATTAAATTCGACACAATGAACTTTAACCATTGGTTCATGTTTTTTCTTTTGTGCTTTAGTTCTGCCATCTAAACATAATGAATGTTTACTTCCTTCTTCTTGAATAATTTCAATTGCTTTTTGAATATCACTTTCATAAGAAACCTCAAGATATAAATAGTTGGCTTTTTGAGTCTTAACATTAGATACATTTTCAATAATTGCTTTATTCATTATCGTATTAGGTATAATTACCTGTGTTCTTTCTAATGTTTCAATGACACTGTGGCGCATTGAAATATCAATTACAGTTCCAATAACATTATATTCTCTAACATTGACAAAATCACCAATTTTATAAGGCTTATAAGTCATGATCATAAAACCATTGATCATATTACTTGCAGCTTCTTGTGATGCTAACCCAACTACAACTGCTAAGATTCCCCCACTGGCCAGCAGAGCCTTAATGATTGACTGCATCGCCGTAATTTCACTCATAATAATTGCTAAAACAATTGTTACTAAAACGATTTTTTTAATACGCATTGGAAAAACTAATTTCAACGGATCATTTATCTTCTTTTTTATAATTTTATTGATTATTTTATTAATAACCAAAACTATAACAACTGATATCAAAATACTTATTCCGCTATCAATTAATCCATGTTCAAATAAACTATTTATTCGTTCATAAGTTTTATCCATTTAACCACCTACTTAGATTTTGAACCATAATATTTACCAATAAAATATAGACAGACACATTGAATAGCTCCAATTATTGATAACATCAATAAAACATAGCTAATCCAAAATAATATATCATTACCTGTATTAAAAGCATTAATTATTAGAAATACTACAAACGATATAGCTGCCACAATCCCTAAATACTTTGAAAAGCCTAGAAATCTAGCCGATAAAATTCTATTTTTGTCCATTTTATTTACCTATACAAAAGCGTTTAAATAATTCATCTAATAAATCTTCTTTCGCTTTCTCTCCTAATATTTCTTTTAAATTATTCCAACATTCATATAAATCAGTAACAATCAAATCCGTTGGTACCATCATTTCCATAGCTTCAACAGCTTGCTTTAAAGCCTGACTAGCACGTTGTAATAACATTGTTTGACGTGCATTTGTCAAAATATGATCATTATTATCAATAATCTTACCTAACTCAAACATTTTTTTGATTTCTTCTGTCAAAGTGCTAATTTGATTATCTTTAGCACTAATAACAATACCATCTAAATCTACTTTTGTTCCTTGATCGGCTTTATTAAGCACGATAATTCTAGTAGCATCTTCTGTTAGTTCTAATAACTGCATATCTTCACTACTTAATGACTGCGAACCATCAATTACCAATAAAACAAGGTCCGCTTGGTGAATCAGTTCTTTAGACTTTTCAACCCCCATACTTTCAATAATATCATCAGTTTCTCGGATTCCTGCAGTATCAATCATATTGAGAACTACTCCATCAATGCTAATACTTCCTTCAACAATATCCCGGGTTGTTCCTGCAATATTTGTTACAATTGCTTTATCCTCTCGAAGCAGAGCATTCAATAAACTACTCTTACCAACATTAGGACGTCCAATAATAACTGTTTTAATTCCCTCTTTAACTAATTTAATATTTTTAGAATCATCAAGAATCTTATTCATTTTAGTCAATAGATTGGCACTTCGTGGTAATAACGAAGAAGCAGTCAATTCCTCAACATCATCATATTCAGGATAATCAATATTAACTTCGATCTGAGTGATTATTTGAATTAAATCTTCTTTCAAATCTTCAATAAAACCGCTAATACTACCACTAATTCCTTTTAACGCTAAATCTGTTGCATAACTATTTTTAGCAGTAATAATATCACTAATTGCCTCAGCCTGTGATAAATCAATTCGACCATTAAGAAATGCTCTTTTACTAAACTCACCACGCTCAGCCATTCTAGCACCATTTTTGATACACACTTCTAATACTCGTGAAGTAATATAAACACCACCATGACAATTTATTTCCACCATTTCTTCACCTGTAAATGTTCTTGTACCTCGATAAATATTAACTAACACTTCATCAATTCTTTTTCCATCGTCAATGATATATCCATAATTGATCGTATGACTAGGTTTTTCTATTATTTTGCCTGTAAAGAATTTTTGAACAAAGGCAATACAATCTGGACCACTTACTCTAATCATTGAAATTGCAGCTTCTAAGCGACTTGTTGCAATTGCAACAATAATATCTTCGTTCAAAATATCACCTTCCTTTATCCTTTGTATTTTATCATAAATTATTATTAATTAATATACCTAATCAATGCTATAATGGTGGTAAGCAGGGAGGAATTCAACATGAAACTTGGAATTATCGGTAGCGGAATGATCGTCTACGATTTATTAACATTCATTGATATTATTGATGAAATAGAACTAACGGCAATATTAGGGAGAAAAGAATCTCAAGAAAAAATTGAAACACTTATAAATAAACATCATATAAAAAAAGCATACTATGATTATGATGAATTGTTAAATGATGATGAAATAGATACTATTTATGTAGCTTTACCAAATCATCTCCATTACGAATATACAAAAAAAGCCTTATTGCATAATAAACATGTTATTTGTGAAAAACCATTTACTTCAAATGTCAATGAATTAGATGAATTAATTGCTTTAGCTAAACAACAAAATTGTCTTTTATTTGAAGCAATTACAAACCAGTATCTTCCAACTTTTAAAGAAATAAAAGAAAAAATATCTGAGATTGGGAAAATCAGTATTATTTCATCTAATTATTCCCAATATTCTTCACGTTATAACGCTTTTAAACGTGGTGAAATATTACCAGCATTTGATGTCAATAAATCTGGTGGGGCTTTAATGGACTTAAATGTATATAATATTCATTTTGTTGTTGGTTTATTTGGTGCCCCTAATAAAGTAGAATATTTTGCTAATATTGAAAAAGGAATTGATACTTCAGGAGTTGCTATCTTGGAATATCCAACATTTAAAGCAATCTGTATTGGTGCTAAAGATTGTGGTGCTCCAATCATTTCTACAATTCAAGGTGACCAAGGTTGTGTAAAAATTGATGGTCCTACCAGTGTTCTAACTGATGTGCAAATTTTAAGAAATGGCCGAGATAGTGAGATTCTACCAACTGGTAACTATCATCGAATGTATAGCGAATTTAAAGTTTTTGCGGAATGTATTGATAATAATGACTTTACTACATGTAATAAAATGCTTGAACATTCACGAATCGTCATGGATGTTTTAACTAAAGCACGCCAAAGTGCAAATATTATTTTTGGTTGCGAACGGGATACAAAATAATCTGTATCCTTTTTTATTATCAAGACATAGTAACAATGCTATAATAATATATATACATTACAAATTGGAAGAGGGTGGCTAAATGCAGAAGATATTTAGGAAATACATTATCATAATCATGTCTATTTCATTAGCCTCTGTTCTTTTAATAAATTTTTTCTTATCAACTGATTCTTTACAAGCCCGAACTTTAGAAACATTTAATTTAAAAATTAATCAAGTAATTCAAACAATTGAAAATAATCGTACCGAATTAGTATCTTTGAAATCTAGTCTTGATGAAGATTATTTAACTAGAGCAAAAGCATTTGCTTATGTTATTGAAAAAAATCCTAATATCATTGAAAGTGTCACTGAACTTCAAAATTTAGCTACACTACTTGATGTAGATGAATTACATGTAAGTGATAGTGAGGGTTTAATTGCTTACTCATCAGTTCCTAAATATGTTGGTTTGGATTTTCATAATGGTGAACAAATGCGTGGATTTTTACCAATTTTAGAAAGCGATGACCCTGATGAATATGTTATTCAAGATGCTCAGCCTAATACTGCTGAAGGTAAAATTATGAAATATGTTGGAGTGGCTCGTAAAGACAAAAAAGGATTAGTACAAGTCGGTCTTGAACCAACACGACTTTTAGAAGCACAACAAAGGAATACATATTCCTATATATTTTCTAGATTTCCCACAAATGAAGGTGAGCAGCTTTTTGCAATCAATAAAACAACCAACGAATTGATTGCCAGCACTAATGATTTAGACGACAAAGAAGCAAGTTACTATACTTATGATAATTTAAAAGATTGTCAATCTGGTACTTTTAAAGATATTGGAAACAAAACTGAAAATTTTTTTGTAACTAGAGAATATGATAATATTTTAATTGGAGCAACTGTTCCAAAAGATATTTTATATAAAAATCGTTCAAGTGATTTATTATTAATTGGTGCTTATTTAATTGCAATCGAAATCGTTATCGTTGTGTCAATCAATGTTATATTAAACAAAAAAGTATTAAAAGGAATTCATAGTGTCCTCAATGATTTAAATAGAATAAAAAATGGCGATTTAAATACTGTCGTAAAAGCTGATGATAATCAAGAATTGATAGATTTAAGCTCTGGAATCAACAGTATGGTTAATAGTGTTGTCAACTCCGCTGATCGAATATCAAAAATTATCTCCATTATCGATATACCACTAGCAGCATTTGAATATCAAAATGATACAAAACAACTTTTTGCCACTGCAAGATTGAAAGAACTGCTCCATTTAAGTGATGAAGAAGCAAATCAAATGTATCTTGATCCAAAACAACTATTAAAAAAACTACAAATAATTATTAGCAATCCAATTGAAGGTGAGAGTGATGTTTATTGTCTTGAAAAAGATACTTTTATAAAAATCCGACTTGTGAAAGATGAAAATGGTTTCTATGGAACTGTTAATGATGTTTCTTCTGATATTTTAAAGAAAAAACAAATTCAGTACGAAAAAGATCATGATCATTTAACTGGACTATTACTATACCCATCATTCAAAAGAGAAGTAACTTTAGTCATTAATAACAATAATTATAATCATTTATATGCAGCTGTAATGGTTGATTTAGATTCATTTAAACATATAAATGATACTTATGGTCATGATTTTGGTGATCATTATTTGAAACGTTTGACCTACGCATTAAATAAGCTTTCTAAATCAAATTGTTTAATCGCACGACGATCTGGTGATGAATTTTGTCTCTTTATTTATAATTATCAAGATAAAAATACTATAATAAATCAATTAAATAAATTATGGTCTTATTTTAAAGAAGAATTAATTGAACTTCCTGATCATTCATATCAATCAATAAAAGTATCTGGAGGCTTTGTATGTAGCAGTGGTCCAAATAATACTATCGAAGAATTAATGAAGAAATCTGATAAAGCTCTGTATGAAGCAAAAAACCACTATAAAGGTCATTTTATTGAATATAAAGGAAAATAGTTGATAGTAAATAAGAAAAAACTACGGAAATATAACCCGTAGTTTTTATTATATTATGTGTCTGTCAAAGTGCCCTGACAATATTTGATAAACTCCCCTCCCCACAAGAGACGTTATCGTTTAATTAATTATTTACGACCGCCAAAAAATGTTTCAAACCATTCTAATATTCCATATACTACCACAACTACTTCCTCCTTTTGAGGAAATAATAACGATAAAATATGCTTTTTAGCGTTTACTGTATTTTAATAATGATTTTTGTATTTAATGAACAAAACTTTTTTAAAGTACATTCAATATTGTAATATCTGCAATTAAATATTGGTCATGTATACTATAATCAATATTTCCATTATATTTAGAAATAATATTATTAATGGTAATTAATCCAACGCCATGATTTTCTTTATCTTCTTTTGTAGTTTTATTTTCTTTAATAATATCTAAATTAAAATTTTCATCAACCGGATTTACAATCTTAATTAGTACATTATTTTTTATATTTGCAATATACAATTTAATAAAACGCTTATCTTCTATTTTTAAATTTGCTTCTACTGCATTTAAAATTAAATTATAAAATAATGAGCAAATGTCCATACTATTCATCTTTAAATCACTAATAATATAATAAGACAGATCAAACTCAATCTTATTATCAATAAATGATTGATCAAAAGAATTTAAAATACTAGAGATATAGATATTATTAGTGTTATAAATATCTTTACCAGTTATTGCTTCCGACATATTTCCTATATAAACATTTGCTTCATCATAATTTTTAGAATTTATTAATTCATTTACAACTGCCAAATGTCCTTTAATATCATGTTTAAACTTACGAATATTAGAATAATTATCAATAATTTTTTTATAATAATCTTCTTGTAATTTCAATGTTTTATCTTTCATTATACTATCTAAATAATATTGATTTTTCTCGTTTCTGTTTCTAATAAACATAAAAATGGATATTAAAGAAATTACAATATTAATATAGGCAATAGCTGTAATAACAATTACTAATCTAGATTTTATTGCCAATTTATATGTTTGAACCACAAATAATGGAAACATTGTGGCACTAAATCCAAAAATCATGTTTACGTATATATATCCTGGTAAATCTGTCAAAAGATTTGTTTTATTAAATATAAAATTTATTATTTGAGCTGTAAACATTATAAATACAAATCTTACACTATTTGAAAATATAAAATTAAAACTGCATATATTATTTAAATCATACGAAATAAAAGAACCTATAAACTGTTCCAATAAGGTTGTAATTAAAATACTTACAACTACAATTTTTACAGTTTTTAAAAAACCACATCTAAAAATAATTGATACTGTAATTAAACAAATAAGCGCATTTAAATCAATCCAAATTTCTTTTATTTGATTACAGAGTACTACATAAATTAAAAAGATTACTAAAGATAAAATTTTTATCTCTCTTATTTTTTTATGTTTTTCATATTTTATTTTAAATATTGAATTACCAATAACCAAATAATTTATAATATCAATATACTGTTTAATTAATAAAATTATCCAGCTAGTCATAAATTATATTCTCCAATAAATATTTTCTATAAGTAATTAATACTGTTTTACGGTTACTCTTTGATATCGGTAATCTTTCATCATTATCCAAAATTAAAAACTTATTATTTATTTCGTTAATATACCTCATATTTATTAAATAAGATTTATGAATTCTAATAAAATTTGAATTATGTATTTTATTAGCAAAATCTTTAAGTGTCATGCGATAAACTTCATAACTGCCATTTGTATGAATATTAATATATGGTCCATCGGCTTTTACATAATATACTTCATATAAATCAATTATATCTTCGCTTATTTTAATTAAGCGATGTTCTAAAAGTTCTTTAAATATTTTATTAAGCGGGATATCCATCTTATGAAGAACATCTTTACTGATATATCCATAGACATTCTTCCCAAATGAATCACTCATATATTCCTCATAGTTGGTTAGAAAAATAATTCTTGATTGATTATTTCGATTATAAAATATTTCTTTTACCTCTATACCTGAAACTTTATCCATTTCAATATCTAAAATTATAAAATCAAAATATTGCTTACTTTCTAATAATGCCTCTCCACAATAAAAAGTATGATATACAAAACTATTATTTCTTTTCCAACTACAATTATTTAAATACTGAATTATTTCGTTTATGTAATTTTTGTCATCATCACAAATTGCAATATTTATCTCCATTTAAACTACTCCTATCACTGGCTAACTATAACAAAATCCTGCAAACTTGTATATCTTTCTTTACTTATCAACTTCAATATACACTGATTTTATCTACAAAATTAAATTTATCTAAAGATTGGTCTAACTTTTTTTATCACAACCTAATTTTATATCTTGATAACATAAAAAAGAGAGCTATGCTATAAATTAATGCAGTTAGCATGATCTCCCTCTTCAAATATTATTTTTTCATTTCAGTTGTTTCATTTTATTTTCAATAAAATCCAACAGGATTCGCTAGTACATAGTATATCATTACCCTTGGATATTATCTATATTTATTATTATTTTTTATTGTTTTCAATAAAATATTTAATCTATATATTTAATGATATTTGTTTGATTTATAATTGCCTCCGTTTCTGATAGTATTTCTAGTTTCTTAGTATTACCCGTATCTAAAATTACTAACATTGTAATATCTTGATACCCTAATTCTTTTAGTCTTACTTTATCAAAAGTAATTAATTCTTCACCTGTATGTACATAGCTTTCTTTAGCTACTTTTACTGAAAAAATCTTTTCTGTTAGATTAACAGTATCTAGACCAACATGAATTAATAATTCTACACCGTTTGCTAATGTGATTCCAACTGCATGTTCTGTATTTTCCATAATAGCTGTGATTTTACCATCACATGGTGCAACGATTATATTATTATCAGGGTAGATTGCAATTCCATCGCCCATCATTTTTTGTGAAAATACTTCATCTGGTACTTCTGTAATTGGAATGATCTTACCACTGGTGAAGGCTTTTAAATATTTATCTTTTTTTTTAAATAATCCCATTTTTTACTCCTTTATTGTATAATTATTTTACTATATGAAAGAAAAGAGGAAACTTATGTTAATAAATCAACTAGATGATGAAATAATTAAAAATCTAAGTCAAAGTGAATTATATATTCTTCATTATGTTTATGATCATCCTGATGAGGTTATTGACATGAGTATTCAAGAATTAGCTAAAGCTGTTGCCTTTTCTTCTGCTACGATTCTTCGTTTTTGTAAGAAACTTAATTTTAGTGGTTTTGCTGAATTTAAGTTTGCATTAAAACAGCAAAATAAAGAAATTGCGAATTTAAAGAAACCAATTTCTTCAATGGATTCTATTACTAGTCTATATGATGATATTGAGAGCACTTCATTATTAATCAAAGAGCGTTATTTAAAAGAAATCATCGATTTGATTGATAGTAATAAAAGAATCCATCTATATGGTGAAGGTATTTCCCGAATCCCTGTCGACTATCTTGAAAAATTGTTATTTTCAATTGGTCGTCAAAATGTCTACAAGTATAAATCATCTCGTTTAGCAGCACATATTGCTAGTAATGCCAATGAAGATGATATATTAATTGCTATAAGTACTAGTGGTAATTATCCCACTACGGTTAAGATTGTTAAATTATTTAATTTAAATCATGCAACAATTATAGCAATTAGTCCATATACTAAGAATGCTATTGCTGATTTAGCAAATATTAATTTTCGTTTTTTTGTTAATCATCGTGAAAATATTGATACTGAATATACTTCAAGATTAGCAATTTTCTATATTATTGATGTAATATTTAAAACTTATTTAGTTAGAAAGGAAAAGGAATAATGATTGCTTTACTTGAAAATGCTAAATCTTTAGATTTGTCTGAAAATGAAAAAGAGTTACTATATTATCTTGAAAATAGTTGTAAGGAAGTTGTATCAATGACATTATCACAGTTAGCAAAAGCAACGTATATGTCTAATGCTTCAATCATGCGCTTTTGTAATAAGCTAGGCTTATCTGGTTTTAATGAACTAAAATATTAATTAAAGCAAAGTATGCATCAAGAAATTGATTATCAAATGATAATTGAAAAGCCCTTATCCCGTTTTCTTGATAATCTTAAAAACTTAAATTATGAAATTATTGAAGAAGTTGTTGATTTATTGTGTAGTCCTCAACCGATCTATGTCGTAGGTAGGAGTTTAAGCTTAGTGGCTGCTGATTATTTTCAAACTATTTTATCATCTATTGATATTAATTGTATTTTAATCAATGATCTTCATCTATCAAAAAGTGTCTTTAATAATTTAAAGGCTCCTGCTACAATTTTTATTGTATCAGCAAACAATGCTGGAAAGATATATGATGAAGTAGTTACGATTGCTAAGACCCATGACTGTAAAATTATTTTACTTACATCTAACGCTAAAGGTTCATTAGTAGATTCTTGTGATTATGTTTTAAGTAGTAATGATGAAAATCTAACTTATCATGGCGTAGACATAAATTCAAGGCTAGGTATCTTTACAATTATGCAAATAATTATTGAACTAACTGCTCAAAAATTAGCTTTAGAAAAGGCAACTGATTAAATTCGTTGCCTTTTTAATTAGTATTTTAAAACTTCTCTAACTGAATTAGCTACTTGTTCTACTTTAGGACCATAAATTACTTGAATATGAGTTTCTGATGGTTTAACAATTCCCATACTTCCTGTCTTCTTAAGTTCTTCTTCATTTACTAATGACATATCTTTTACATCAACTCTTAAACGAGAAATACAATTGTTAACAGTAATAATATTATCAAATCCTCCTAAGCCTTCAATTATTTTTGTTGCTAGCGCTTGTTGTTTATCACTAATACTCGCAGTATCATTAGTATCCTTGTCTCCATCATCTTCCGCAACTTCAATTGATAAATGTTTGCGGTTAAAATACCATTTAAATACATTATAATAGATAATTGCATAGATTGGACCAATAATAATTATCCAATACCAATTAGATCCTGGTTGGAAGACACCCCAGATAAACATATCAATAATACCGCCACCAGTATTTCCAACTGCTACTTGTAATAATGACATTAACATAAAGGAGATACCACCCATAACCGCATGGAATAAGAATAATGGCGGTGCAATAAACATAAATGCAAATTCTAATGGTTCAGTAATTCCAGAAACAATACTTGCTGCAACTCCTGCAATCATTAATGCTTTAACTTTATTCTTTTTTTCACCTGGACTTGTCTTATAAATAGCATAGGCTGCTGCAGGTAATCCAAAGATCATAAACAACATTTTTCCTTGTCCCAAAAACTGTGTATATTCACGCATTACACTAATATCAACACTATCAAAGAATTGCAAGAAAATATTTAAACATCCTTCTACCCCTTGATATACCCCACCGATTGCAGTAGTTCTAAAAATACCATTTAAAACATGATGTAATCCTGTTGGAATTAATAATCTTTCTAAAAATCCAAATGAGAATACCCCTAATAAACCTGATTCAGAAATCAATGTACCCAAACCATTAATTCCAGCTGATACAGGTGCCCAAATAAATGGTGCTACTTGTCCTAATAACGCCATTGCTAAGATAACGACAATTGCAACAAAACGTTTACCACCATAAAAAGCAATTGCTACTGGGAATACTACTTTATGATATTTATTATGCAAAGCCGCTACGGTCACCCCTGTTAAAATACCAGCTACTGCTCCCATATCTAAAGTTTCTACGCCTAAAATAGTTGAAATTTGTAATGAATCAAAATTCATAAAACCAGAATTGATCATACAACTTGCACTTACTAAGAAAGTATAATAGCCAATAAATCCAGCAAATGCTGCAACTTCTTTATCTTCTTTAGCCATCCCAAATGAAATAGAAATAGCAAATAATACTGGTATTAAGGTAAAAACAACATTTGATACTGTTTTTAGTGTATTTAAGATATAAAATACAACTGGCTGTTGTAGAAATGGCACTGCCTCTACTACTTGTGTTTTAAGTAAAGCTGCAGTAACTCCCAGAATAATTCCACATGCTGCTAAAGCCGCAATTGGCATCATTAAACTTCTTCCTAAAGCCGAGAAGAAATCCATTACTTTATTTTTTTTCATACTAATCCCCTTTTATTATTTTATTTTAATTCTGGCCACATTCCTTTATTAGCCTCAATTAAAGCATCTAATACTTTACGAGCTTTTTTACCATCATTGATTAAACGATTTAAAGTAAATGCCATTAATGCTTTTTGATATGAATTTTCAAAATAAGCATCAACAATTAATTTTTCACAAGAAACTTGGTTTACTAACAATCCTAAATAAAATTGTGGAATATTACCTACACGCATTGGTCTTGGTCCATTAATTCCTAATTCACAAACGACTTCAACCATAGCATCATCCTGCATATTAGCGATTGCTCCATTGTTTTCAACAATTAAAATATGACGAGTATTTTTATTATATGCGATTGCTTCAGCTACATTGATCATCATTTCTGCATGGGCATCACTAATATCATCGAATTTATCACCTAAAACACCCGCAGCTATAACTTCACGACATTCATCAAAAACTCGTTTTTCACGTCCTGCCATTACTTCGTCAGCTCTAGTAAAATTAGGATCTAAATGTGCTGCTTTATAATCTGGATATAAATAATATTGATCATATGTGTTTGGTAAAAAATCTGGAAAATCATTCATTAAAGTTTCAACCATACCATAAGTATCCAACCAAGATTGATCTCTTTGTTCCGCATCTTGTGGTAAGAAGCCATTTTTCTTAATTAATTCTCTCAATTTTGGTAATAAATCTTCCCCTGTTTTAATATCGTATATATTAGTAAACCAGCCATAATGATTTAAACCAAAATATACAGGATCTAAATTTTCCCAATCACAACCTAATAAACGACTGCATGAACGAACAACATTTTCTGGTTGATCACAAATATTTAAAATTTTCTTATCATCAGGAAATTCTCTTCTTAATGCTTCAGCTACAATAGCAGCTGGATTTGAATAATTTAAGATCCAAGCTTCAGGTGCATAATTACGAATATCATGAACTGCTTTGATCATATCAACACATGATCTAAGTCCATAAGCCATTCCTCCTGCTCCACATGTTTCTTGTCCAATTAATCCCATGCTTAAAGGAATATGTTCATCTTTAGCACGCATTGGTAATCCCCCTGCACGCATTTGCATAAACACAAAATCCATTCCTTCATATGCTTCTTTAATATCAGTTGTATATGAGAAATCTAATTCAGGAAATTGTTCTTTGAATAAAATTTTTCCAAATTCACCAATTGGTTCTTGGCGCTCTGCATCAATATCAAATAAAACTAATTTTTTTAATGGGAACTGTTCTTTCATACGACAGAATGATTTTAAAAAACCTAATGTAAAGGTACTTCCTCCTCCAACAATACAAACACTATATTTTTTCATTTTTGTTTATCTCTCTTTCTACTTTTTCTGCTTTACTTTGATGGCCTATCAAGTACATATTTACTATCTCATAACACATTTATTTAAACAATACTTTGGCCTTGTTTGGGAATGAAAGCCCTAACTTGTTATTTGTGACATTAAATGTTATTTTTTTCAAATAATTATAATATATTTCAAAAAATAACTTTATTCATAAGTAAAAATTTAATTTTTAGACTATTTTGGTCTTTTTTTATTTGATAACACTATTTTGGTTTGATATAATCTAAGTGGGGATATTGACCTCTCCCAAAATTAATATCCCCTAATCACATATTTTCTGTAATCAAAATAGTAAAGAACCTCGTTATATTCACGAGGTTCTTTACTTAATAATATAAAAGTATACTAAACAAGCAATAATGAAACTATTAACGGAATTGTAAAGACACTGACCAGAGTAGTAATAAAGATACTTTTTGCTGCTAATTCAACATCTCCACCATATTCTTTAGCAAAAAGAACTGCACTATTAGCGACCGGCATTGCCAAATTAACCAAAGTAATTCCTTGAATCAATGGATCTTTGATAAAATATGCAATGATTGGAAAAACAGCAATTGGTAAAATAACTTGTTTAACAATCGTAAAGTAGTATAATCTTAATTCTGTGAACAACTCTTTAACTTTAATATTAGCTAAGGTTGCCCCAATGATCATCATTGCTAATGGTGTTGTCATGTCCCCAACCATACCACATGAATTAGCAATTACATCAGGAATTGGAATTTCTAAAAAATAAATAAATATTGCAATAATTGAAGCAACTACTCCGGGTGAAAGTAAATTTTTAGGATTTAATTTCATTTTTACATCATTCCCATAATTAATTAAAATAACGCCTAAAGTAAATACTTCTAAATTAAAAAGGATATTAAATAAAGCAGTATAAAAAACTGCGTCATTACCAAACAAGGCTTTCATAATTGGATACCCCATAAATCCAGTATTAGAAAAAATTGTCATAAACATGTATAATCCTTTTTGGTGCATTGGAATTCGCATTAATTTAACTAAAACAAAACTGATGACCGGTAAGGCCACATACACTGCTGTAGCAATTGCTAAAGTATAAATGACCATACTCTTTTCACTAATCGATGTTGTACAAACAGATGAAAAAATAAGTGCTGGTGTAGTAATTGAAATAACAATAAAATTTAGTTTCGTATTTAATTCATCATTTAATATTTTCTTTTTTTGCATAAAATAACCAAGTCCAATAATTAAAAATAATTGAATCATTTGGTTAATAACTACCATAATATCCATGATAATCCCCCAATCTTTCATTGATAGAATCATACCACGATATTAATTAGTTTAGAATGATATTTGCAAATAATGAAAAAGACAATCACGAATATTAATAAATTTTATTGTATAATACTAGCAAGCTAAATTATAATGAATATTAATTGTAATAAAACAATAAGAAGGAGATACTATGGAAAGTATAAAAAATGATAAAAATAAGGTAAATACCAAAGAAGAAGACGAATTGGGTGAATTAGCATCTGGAATTCTTGAAATAATGGTTGATGGCTATGGATTTTTAAGACCTAAAAATTATACTCAAGAAAGTCGTGATATTTACATTTCCCAATCACAGATAAGACGCTTTAATTTAAAAAATGGCGATGAAATAGTTGGTCATGCACGTAATTCTAAAAATGGTGAACGATATAATGCACTTATGCGAGTTGATTTAGTTAACGGACAAAATCCAGATCAAGCAAAAAAAAGAATTGCTTTTGAATTTTTAACACCGATTTATCCTAATGAAAGAGTATATTTAGGTAAAGATAATGAACAATTATCAATGCGTCTAATTGACTTAATTTCTCCAATTGGAAAAGGTCAACGAGGAATTATTGTTGCACCACCAAAAGCTGGAAAAACGACATTACTAAAAGATATTGCTTTATCTGTATCAAAAAATTATCCAAACATCAAGATATTTATCTTACTTATTGATGAACGACCTGAAGAAGTAACCGATATTAAAGAAGCATTGGATGCTGATAATGTTGAAGTTATCTACTCTACTTTTGATGAAAAATCAGAAAGTCATATCAAAGTTGCACAAACTACCCTTGAACGAGCTAAACGCTTAACAGAACAAGGATATGATACAATGATCTTGTTAGACAGCTTAACACGATTAACTAGAGCAAATAATTTAACTGTTACCCCTTCAGGAAGGACCTTATCAGGTGGTCTAGATCCTGCATCATTTTATTTTCCTAAACGCTTATTTGGAGCTGCAAGAAATACACGTGAAGGTGGTAGTCTAACTATCTTAGCTACTGCTTTAATAGAAACAGGAAGTCGGATGGATGATATGGTTTATGAAGAATTTAAAGGTACTGGAAATATGGAACTAGTACTAAGCCGTAAATTACAAGAAAAGAGAATTTTTCCCGCGATTGACGTACAAAAATCCGGTACTCGTCGAGAAGATTTATTATTGAGCAAAGATGAATATGAAGCAATGCAAATAATTCGAAAATCTTTAGATCAAACTACGATCGAACAAGCAACTGATTCATTATTAAATATGTTTGAAAAAACTAAAGATAATGAAGTATTAATAAAAAATATTTTAGTTTCAACAAAACATCAAAAATAATATAGTTAGTTTTAGTTATTTACTTCTACATACTAACACACTTCTTTGAAATAATGAATTTCTGCTAAATCTGGTTGTGCAAGCATTAAGCTAACCAGATTTATTTATTTTTAATCTTATTTATTACCATAATACTAATTATACTAAAAAACGTAGCCTCATCATGATTCATTAGCTTTACTATTTCCTATAATTTTATTCTACTCTTGTTAAATAAAAAAAATCAAAACATTTATAACAATGTTTTAACTTTTGTGCAATTTATTTTGCTGATAATAGTAGTATGATAAAACAGTTGCTAAAAGGAAAGCAACAAAACCAAAAATAAATGGTAAGCGAGGATTAAATGTATAAAAGAAACCAGCCATCAAGGCACCTATAATTCCACCCAATGATTTTATCGCGTTGTAAAATCCCATTACAATACTACTATTAGTATCATTAGAACGGCTAGCTACTAAATCTTGAGTCACTGGTATAATGATTGCGTTCAATGCAAAGAAAATTATATTCATCACAATAAATATAATTATATTATTTGTTGCTAAAACCCCTAACATCGTAACACTACTCAACAATAAAATCAGCATTGACGATCTAGAAACATTAGTATTCTTAATGATCCATAAACAAATCGTACCATTAGCAACTAAAGAAATAATTCCAATTGCAGCCTTGATAATTCCATTATAACCTGATGTTAAATTATAAATATCTTTGATATAATAATTAAAACTTTGTTCAAAAGCAGTAAAACCAAGAAATGCAAGGCAGCAGATCGTAAACATAATTAAATATTTTTTATCTATAAATACTTTTGCTTGTTTAAATGAATTAAAAGGGTTTGCTTGTTTTATGAGCAGAGCAACTTTTTGTTTGACTGATGAAACAACATCATTTTCACAAAAAAGATAAAAGAAAATACCACAGCTAGCTAAAGTAGCTGCTTGAACTGCAAAAGTTAAATCAATTGAGATTTCCCCAAGCATCCCCCCTATAAAATAACCAAAAGCAGCACAAACACTTGCAACTGTTGCTAAAACAGTTAGATTTTGACCCCTTTTTTCAGGTGGTGTAACATTAACGACATAGGTTAAAAAACTTACATAAGAACCTCCTGTAAAAACGCCTGAAAACATTCTTGCAAATATCACACTATTTTGTGAATTTGCTTGCCAAAACAAAACTTGACCAACTGCGTAACCAATACTACAGATCAACATCGTTGTTTTACTGTTAATTTGTTCATTTAATTTTCCCCAAAATGGTGAAAATAAAAAATTTAATCCCATCATTGCCCCAAATGCAACACCAAACATATAATCTCCCAGTTGAAGATTTTTTATTACTGTTGGAGTAATTGGATGAGCATAATTAGCGGCTAAATTAAAAAGTCCATTAATAATAAAGAACATTAATAATTTATTTTTATTCATCTTATCACCTACTTATTATATTGATTATAATTGAAAGAAAAATAGATAGCAATAATTCTTGCTATCTATTTTAATAACTTTTCTTTATATAGATTAATTTTATAATTCACTGTCTCAATATTCTTTTCCAACTCTTGTTGCTGCAATAATAATATTTCTTTCTGTTTCAAAAAAATTTCATATCGTTGATTAATCGTATTGTCACCTTCTTGACACAACTCAATATAATTTTTTATATATGCTATCGTCATTCCCGTTTTACGCATACACATAATTATGTCTAACCACGATAGATCATCATCATCATAAACTCTTTGATTGCTTTGATTCTTTTTTATTTTAGGTAGTAATCCTTCTTTTTCATAATATCTAAGTGTTGAAGCACTTAGATTGTACTTTTTAGTTACTTCTTTAATTGTATATTCCATTGGTCTCTTCCTTAACTTCTTCAATCATTTTCTTTAATTTATTAATTAAACAGCAGCATTCATATTGCTTATTAATTACCAAATCTTGATGAAATTCTAGAATATCCAGCAAAGTCATTTCTTCATCAATCAATTCTAAGATATCACTACTATTATATCCCATAGTAATCAATGTTTTGATTAGTGATATGACTGCTTGATCCCGGTAATTAAAGTTTGACGTTGTGGCGATTATTTTATTTTTTTGAAGTAGCAATAAAAGTTCTTGATTAATAACTATTTTATCCATGAAGTCGTCCTCCTAAGTTAAGCATACTACTTAAACCTAACTATAGGGCAAGCATTATTTAAATTATTTTTTCATACAATTCAAATAAGCCAAGATCAGAACCCCTAAAATCAAGATTTATTGCTCCCACATATGTATAACCACAACGCTCATATAGCTTGATTGCCGGCACATTGCCTTTACGAACATCTAAACGAATTGTTTTTACCCCATTATTTTTAGCTAATTCATCAGCATATTCTAATAATTTTTGAGCTATTTTTAATCCTTTAAATTGTGGATGAACAGCTAAAGTATGAATTACATAAACTTCATGATCTTGTGCATCTATCTTCCAAGCTGCTAATTGATAATTTTCTTCTTGGACATGATTAATAACAATACTCCCCACTATTTGATCATTTTGCCGCATTACATATAATTCTTTTTTTTCTATTCCAAAAATTGCTTCATCACGAGTTGGATAAATTCCTTTTTTCCAGCCAGGATAATTTACATTGGCTAGTAAATCGTCTACAACTGCTCCATATAACGCTTCGATCTCATTTACATCAGTTGCCCTTGCTAATTCTATATTCATCTTCATATCACTCCTTAAAGAAAAAACACATGATAACATGTGTCTAATCTACATATGAAATAACCATATGTCTATTTTTTCCTTCACCATGACTTTCTGTCTTAATATGTTCAAATCTAGAAAGTTCTTGATGCATTACTTTACGTTCATCAGCAGGCATTGGATCAAGCTTGATTTCAGCTTTCGTGCGCAATACTTGTTTTCCAAAACGTTTAGCCATTGATGCTACTTTTTTATAACGGTCTTCTTTATATCCGTTAATATCAACGCTAATTTCAAATCTTTTCTTAAAGGTATTGCTTACGGCATTTTTAACAATAAAGTTAATTGCACGTAGAATAACTCCAGCTTTTCCAATTAAGATAGAATTATTACTAGTATTAATATTACAGTAAATACGACCATCTTGTAGATAAGAAACTGTTTCCACTTCAAATCCCATATCTCCAATAAAACGACGAATATAACTTTCAATATATTCTTGGATCATTGGAATTGTATAACACTCAATTTCAGCTTTTTTAGTAAATAAAGTTTTTGTCTCACTAATTACTTCATAATTTAATTCATCAATTGTTACACCTAGTTCTTGACATGCTGTATTTACAGCATCTTGAACTGTTCTTGCCGTATATCTTTTCATATTTTCACCTACTTTTTATTTAGAAAATTAGTAGTTGTTGATTCAACTTCCTTTTTTGCTTTCTCAATATGGAATAATTGAATATATACTGTTCTTATGATATTAATAACATTTGTTGTAATCCAGTACAACGACATTGCTGCAGGCATTGTAGCAGCTAAGTAAACAATGAAGATCGTCATTACATTGTTCATTGTATTCATCGACTTCATTTGTTGACTAGGACGATATTTTGGTGAGCGTTTTGCCATTATTTGAGTAATTTGCATTGCAAAGAATTGTGTTCCTGCAACTAAAACCAATAAAACAATATACGCAATATCCAAATCCATAATATGGCTGATTGGCTTAGCCCCTAAATTAATTCCAAAAATATATGTAGAATATAATATATCAATTCTTTGTACTGCTTGCCACATTGCAAACATGATTGGTAATGTAAGGAATGTTGCAAATGATCCAAACATACTTACATTATTCTTTTTATATAAATTTTGAATCTCTGCATTTTGACGCATTTGTGAAGCTTGATCTTTACGCCCTTTATACTTACGTTGAATCTTTTCCATCTCTGGTTGTAATAATTGCATTTTTTGCGTTGAGACGGTTGATTTGATCATAATAGGTAAAGTGATAATATTAACGATAATTGTAACCCCAATTACCCCAAAAGCTACATTTCCTACATAATCATTAATGAATAAGATTCCTTTAGCTAAAGGAATTACAAAGATAAAATCAAACCACCCTGCATCAAATGACCAAGGAGTTGAACTTGTAATTGCCCTAGAAGCAATTAATTTACCGTTTGCATCAAGATTTTGTGCACATCCTGTCAAGATAGCAACTAAGAAAACTAAACAAAATACTTTTAAGATTTTTTTAGTCTTGTTATCTAACACCATTTATTTTTCCATCCTTTTTAATATTTTTTTATATAAATATTTTAGCTCATTTAGATTAGAATTGAAATCTAAATCTAAATATTTATTTCTAATAATAACTATATAATCATAATTATCATCGAAATTAATTGTTTGTTGAAGCATCATTCTGACTTGACGCTTAATTTTGTTACGAATTACTGCTTTTCCAAGTTTTTTGCTTACTGATATCCCAATTCGAGCATGATCTAAATCATTTTTTAGGTAATATATAATGAAAGAACGATTAGCCATACTTTGTTTTTTCTTAATAATACGGCTAAAATCTTCATTTTTTCGTACTCTAAATTCTTTTTTCATAAATTTTTAGAAAAAAAACCCACCGTAAAGTGGATTTTTCTTAAGCAGATAAGACTTTTCTTCCTCTTTTACGGCGACGTGCAAGTACTTTTCTTCCTCCTACAGTAGCCATTCTAGCTCTAAAACCATGAGTTTTTGATCTTTTTCTCTTATTTGGTTGATATGTTCTTTTCATTAATTACACCTCCAAAATTTTTTATACTTTTATACAAATAACATATGCCTCACCATTTTATATGAAAAAGCTCGTTAAGTCAATGAAATTACGGGAAAAAGTATAATTAGGAAAATCTAACATTTTACAAATCTCACAAAATAATGTGAATTTTAAAAAATCTTTTTAGACAAATTTATTAATTCAGATTTATTAAAATAGTTTATATTGTACAAAAGTCACATTAAATTGTGCTTTTCTTTTTGCTATTAAGAATAAAAAAACCTTAATTTATAAGGATTTTCTTGATTTTCGATAAAAAGTAACATTATTTTGTGACTTCTTTCTCGACGAATCTTGCTAATTAATCATAAATTAACCTAAACTTCACACAACTTATGCACAAAGTCATACCCTTATTTTTTACTATGTGAATAAATGTGAAAAACTCTCAAAGTGCTTGGAATAACAAATATGCTATTGTGAGTTTATTATGAACAGTAGTTTCTAGATAACTAGATAGCCACATTTTTCACATTCACATAAATCTTTATGCACAAGTAAAGTTGTGAATATTGTGAATTTCTAATAAAAACCTACGGAAATGTAACAATTATTGTGAATAACTTTGTGAACACTCTTTTTTAACCGTTTTTATCCTTTAAATTTACATTTTATTAACTTATAATGAGGTTTGCGGAGGTTAAAAAATGAGCGATAATAGTAAGATTTGGCAATTATGCCTCGACACTTTAGAAAAACAAAATTTGCCAGAAGAACGTAAAATCGATAAAGTAATCATGGAATCTGTTTTTCGAAGTGCAAAAATAGCATCCATTAACAATAACAAAGTTATTATTACCACCCCATTTTCATTTAATGTTGAAACAATTAAAAATAACCAAAAAGACATTGAAGATATTCTTTCTGGGATGTTAGCTTCATCAATTAATCTTGAAATCGTTGGTGAAGAAGACTTTAAAAAATCTGTTGCCGTTAAACAAGAAACGCCATTTAGAGATAATCTGAATCGTACCTTGACATTTGATAACTTTGTTGTAGGAAGTTCTAATCGCATGGCACAAAATGCAGCTCTATTAGTATCTACTAATCCGGGTTCTAATTTCAATCCACTGTTTATTTATAGTAATCCTGGATTAGGTAAGACCCATCTATTAAATGCAATTGGAAATTATGCAAAAGAAGTAAATCCAGCGCTTAGAATTCGTTATATTACAAGTAAAGATTTTGTTGATGAAGTTATTGGGGCAATGAAAGGCCGTGATGGTGATGAAATCTATGATAAGTATAAAAATCTCGATATTTTATTAATTGATGATATTCAATTTTTATTCAATAAAGAAAAAAGCAGCGAGATATTTTTCCACATTTTTAATGAATTAATTAATAATAATAAACAAATTGTTATTACAAGTGATAAGATGCCTGAAGAATTACAAGGAATTGAATCACGTTTAATCAGCCGTTTCAATTCAGGATTAAGTTTCGGAATTGATCCGCCAGAATTTGAAACAGCTCGCGCTATCTTAGAAAAAAAGATAGAAAATCTTGATAATCCTTCTTTAATTATTCAAGATGATGTTGTTGATTTTATGGCTAATCATTATTGTAAAGATATTCGTAGTCTTGAAGGGGCTTTAAAACGTCTTTTCTTCTGTAGCATTATGAATCATACTAATAATATTGATATGGCTTTTGCATTAGAATCTTTTAAAGATGATAAAATTGTTCAAAATCCAAAGAGTTCCCTAACTAAAGAAAGTATTTTAAAAACAACTGCAGAATTCTATTATCTGACAATCAGTCAGCTAATTTCAAAAAACAAGACACGTAAATTAACAACCCCAAGAGAAATGTGTATGTATTTAATGCGGGAATTATTAGATATTACTTTTGCTGAAATTGGGGCTACTTTTAGCAATCGAGATCATTCAACAGTAATGAAAGCATGTGCTCGCGTAGAAACTAAAATCAAGAAAGATCCTGACTACAAATTAGCAATAAATAAGTTAAAAGACAAATTAGGTATCGTTTAGACACAAAACTACCACAAATTGCACACATAGTTATACACATAAAAAACACTGATTATATCAGCTTATTTAATGCTTATGCACAATATTCACACTATAATAATATTAATAGCATTATTTTAAATAATTATATATAATTAGTCACAAGGAGGAAATTTATGAATTTTAAAATAAAACGACTTAAATTATTAAATGCTCTTGCTAAAGCAACTAAAGCAGTTTCAATTCGAAGTCCCTTACCAGTATTGACTGGAATTAAGTTTGATTTACAAGACGATTGTTTAATTCTAACTGGTAGTGATTCTGACATTACAATTCAAACTAAAATTGAAAAAGATGAAGATTTAACGATTTATCAAACTGGTGGGGTAGTTTTAAATTCTCGTTATATCTTAGATATTGTTCGTAAGATTGATAGTGATGAAATTAAAATTGAGATTTTAGATGGTGCTTTAACTAGAATTTCGGGAGCAACTTCTAAATTTGACTTAAATGGTACTGATGTTTTAGATTATCCACGAATTGATTTATCAAAAACTGGAACAAAAGTATTATTAAATGCACTATCTTTAAAAGATATTATTTCACAGACCAAATTTGCTGCTAGTGATAAAGAGCACAAACCAATTTTAACAGGAATCAACTTTAAAGCAGGAAATCGTCAATTAGAATGTACAGCAACGGATAGCTATCGTCTAGCTAAGAAAATTGTATCTTTAGATGAAGACGTTACTTTCAATATTACAATTCCTCAAAAATCTTTAGATGAAATTTCAAAAATTATTGAACGTGATGAAATGATTGAAATGTATGTTTCTGATCGTAAAGTCCTTTATGTGTTTGATAATAATATTATTCAAACACGATTAATTGATGGAACTTTCCCAGATACTAATCGTTTAATTCCTGATGCTTTTGATTATGAACTAGATTTAGATGCTCATTATCTATTAAATGCTATTGATCGTGTTTCATTACTAACAAATGAACAAAATAATATTATTAAATTAGATATGTCTGATGAAAAAGTCGTCCTATCATCATATATGCAAGAAATCGGTTCTGTAGAAGAAATTTTAGATAAATCTTTTTATAAAGGAACACCAATAAGTATCTCATTTAGTTCAAAATATGCAACTGATGCAATTAGAGCTTTTAATGAACCAAAAATTAAAATTTTATTTACTGGAGAAATGAAACCTTTTATTATTAAAGATTTTGAAAAAGATGATGTAATTCAATTAGTTTTACCAGTAAGAACTTTCTAAGCTACATTATGTAGCTTTTTTTTTCGTGAAAGTATTTTTTTACTAGTTGTTTTATTTATATGTGGATAAATTTTAAATATGAGCGAATTTTAATAAAAAATAAGATTTTATTCATTTTTATAAAAAATGCGTTAAAATGCTTATTTTTTTGATTTTAACAACAATTTATGTTATAATAACTCTAGATTTTATAAAAAAAGAGGATAGTCATGAAAAAAATTCAAATAAGAGATGAATATATTACCCTAGGACAGTTTTTAAAGTATGCAGGATGTGTTTCTAGTGGAATCGAAGCTAAGATGGTTATTAAAGATGAATTAGTGATGGTTAATGGTGAAGTGGAAACAAGAAGAGGCAAGAAACTTCGAACTGGTGACCAGATAGAATTTAATGGAGAGTCTTTTGTTATTGATTAATGAAAGTTAATTCATTATGTCTAGATAATTTTCGTAATTATAATCATTTTTTTATTGAGTTTGATCGTGATATCAATATTTTAATTGGCAGTAATGGACAAGGTAAAACTAATCTGATCGAAGCGATTTATTTATTGTCAGTAGGAAAATCTTTTAAAACTCATATAAATAAGCAGATGATTATGTTTGATTGCGAATTTGCGAAAGTAAAAGGTGAAGTCACTTCCAATAATAAGCTCCGTAGTTTAGAAATGATTCTTGGGAGTGATTTTAAACGTGCGAAAATAGATGACCAGGATATTTATAAAATTAGTGAATATGTTGGTCTTTTAAATGTCGTAGTTTTTGTTCCTGATGATCTTTATTTAATTAAGGGCAGTCCAAATAATCGCCGACGTTTTATTGATTTAGAATTATCAAAAATCTCACCTATCTATGTTTTTAATTTAAGTAAATACAATAATTTACTTAAGGAGAGAAATAAGTATTTAAAAATTTTAAATCAAAAGAATCGTGATGGTGATGAATATTTAGAAGTACTTGACGAACAGATGGCACGATTGCAAGTAGAGTTGATTAAAAAAAGAATTGATTTTATTAAGAATTTAAATCAAAAAGTAACTTCTATTTATAATTTAATTGCTAAAAATGATAATGAGAAAATTAGCTTACGATACAGTTGTTTCCTTAAACAAGAGTTAACGTATGAAAATATTTTAGCATTATATAAAAAAAATCATCAGCGAGATATTCGATATATGCAAAGTCATTTAGGAATTCATAAAGATGATTTGAAAATCTTTATGAATGGCAATGCTGCAGATTTATTTGCTTCACAGGGGCAACAAAGAACGATTGTATTAAGTCTAAAGATTGCGTTGATTGAATTGATTAAAGATGAAATAGGAGAATATCCTGTTTTACTATTAGACGATGTTTTATCTGAGTTAGATGAAGCGCGTAAAAATATGTTATTAGATATTTTGAATCAGAAAATTCAAACTTTTATTACAACAACTTCAATTGATGGAATTAATCATCAAATTGTTGAAAAGGCAAAAAAAATCTATATTAAGGGTGGCAAGGAGGCTACATAATGTCAGAAGAAAAAGTAGAACATAGTTATGATGAATCCGATATTCAAGTCTTAGAAGGACTTGAAGCGGTTCGTAAAAGACCAGGAATGTATATTGGGACAACTTCAATTAGGGGATTACATCATTTAGTTTGGGAAATTGTTGATAACTCGATTGACGAGGCATTAGCTGGATATGCTAGTCATATTCGCGTAATTTTAAAGGATGATGATGTTGTTCAAGTAATTGATGACGGTCGAGGAATGCCAACCGGTACTCATGCTAAGACTGGAATCTCAACAGTTGAAACAATTTTTACAGTATTACATGCTGGTGGAAAATTTGGTGGTGGCGGATACAAAGTATCTGGTGGACTTCATGGGGTTGGAGCCTCAGTTGTAAATGCGCTTTCAGAATGGTTAGAAGTAAATGTTCATCGTGATGGACATGAATATTATCAGCGTTTTGAAAATGGTGGGAAACCAGCAGGTGAATTAAAGATTATTGGTGACTCTGATATAACAGGAACAATTGTTACTTTTAAGGCTGATAAAATAATTTTTAAAGAGGGTACTGTTTATGATTATGATACACTCAGACAAAGAATTAGAGAGTTAGCATTTTTAAATAAGGGATTACGTTTATCGTTAGAAGATCAACGTAACGGTGTGGATCGAAAACATGAATATTATTATGAGGGCGGAATTAAAGAATATGTTGCCTATATTAATAAAAATAAAACACCGATTCATGAAGAAATAATCTATGTTGAAGATATGCAGCAAGAAATTACAATTGAAGTAGGAATGCAATATAATGATGGTTATCAATCAAATATTTATTCCTTCTGTAATAATATCAATACTCATGAAGGGGGAACTCATGAAGAAGGTTTCCGTTTAGCTTTAACACGAGTTATTAATAATTATGCTAAAAGTAAAGGACTGCTAAAGAAAGATGAAGAAGCTTTATCTGGTGACGATGTTCGTGAAGGTTTAACAGCGATTATTTCGGTTAAACATCCTGATCCCCAATATGAAGGACAAACTAAAACAAAATTAGGTAACGCTGAAGTTCGAAAAATTGCCAGCAATATTATTAGCGCATCATTAGATAAATTTTTATTAGAAAATCCTGATACAGCTAAGATTATTGTTGATAAAGCTATTGTTGCAGCAAGAGCAAGAATGGCAGCTAAAAAAGCTCGAGAAATGACAAGAAGAAAAAATGTTCTTGAAGTTTCAAACTTGCCAGGTAAATTAGCTGACTGTTCAAGTAAAGATGCTAGTGAATGTGAAATCTTTATTGTCGAAGGGGATTCCGCTGGGGGTAGTGCCAAAATGGGACGTGATCGTCGAATTCAGGCAATTCTACCATTACGTGGAAAAATTTTAAACGTTGAAAAATCGAGATTAGAAAAAATCCTTGGAAATGCTGAAATTCGTTCTATGATTACAGCGTTTGGTACAGGAATCGGAGAAGAGTTTAATCTAGATAAATTAAGATATCATAAAATTGTAATTATGACCGATGCCGATGTTGATGGTGGGCACATCAGAATCTTAATGTTAACATTCTTGTATCGTTATTTAAGACCGTTAGTTGAAGGTGGCTTTGTTTATGCGGCTCAACCACCACTTTATTTATTGAAACATGGTAAAGATGAATATTATTGTTATAGTGATGAAGAACTAGATGATTTGAAAACTAAGATTGGTGAAGGTGCTAAATATAGTATTCAACGTTATAAAGGTCTTGGAGAAATGAATGCAGAACAACTTTGGGAAACAACGATGGATCCTGAAAAACGAATTTTAAATCAAATTGATTTAGACGAAGCAATGGAAGCGGATATGATTTTTGATATGTTAATGGGTGAAAAAGTTGAACCAAGACGTGAATTTATTCAAGAAAACGCTAAATACGTTACTGATTTAGATATTTAAGGTAAAGGAGATAAATAATGGAAGAACGGGGAATTAGAAAAGTAAAACTAACATCTGAAATGAAAAACTCTTTTATGCAGTATGCGATGTCAGTTATCGTATCAAGAGCTTTACCTGATGTTCGAGATGGGTTAAAACCAGTTCAAAGAAGAATTATTTACGGGATGAGTGATTTGGGATGTACTCCAGGTACACCATATAAGAAATCTGCCCGTATTGTCGGAGAAGTTATGGGGAAATATCATCCTCATGGTGACTCTTCAATATATGAAGCTTTAGTTAGAATGGCTCAAGATTTCTCATATCGTTATATGTTAGTTGATGGTCATGGGAATTTTGGCTCAATCGATGGTGATGGAGCAGCAGCACAACGTTATACTGAGGCAAGAATGTCAAAAATATCTAGTGAGCTGGTTCGTGATTTAAAGGAAGATACAATTGATTTTATTCCAAACTATGATGGTGAAGAACAGGAACCGGCGGTTTTACCGGCTCGTATTCCCAACTTACTAATTAATGGTTCAACGGGGATTGCAGTTGGGATGGCTACTAATATTCCACCTCATAACTTAGTAGAAGTGATTGAAGCAATTTTAGCAGTTGCAAAAGATCCGGATATCACAATCATGGAATTAATGGAAAATTATATTCAAGGTCCTGATTTTCCAACTGGTGGTTATATTTTAGGTAAAACAGCAATTAAAAAAGCCTATGAGACAGGAAATGGTCTAATTGTCATGCGAGCAAAGACGGAAATTGAAGAAAAAGGAAGTAAAAAAGTTATTGTTGTTACTGAAATTCCTTATATGGTCAATAAAGCTCGGATGATTGAAAAAATGTCACAGTTAGTTCGGGAAAAGAAAATTGAAGGAATTACAGAAATACGTGATGAATCAAATCGCGATGGTATTCGAGTTGTAATTGAATTACGTCGGGATATTCAACCAGAAGTAATTTTGAATCAATTATATAAATTAACATCATTGCAGACAACCTTCGGGGCTAACTGCATTGCCTTGGTCAATAATGAACCAAAAACATTAAATCTAAAGGAAATGATTACTTTATACCTTGATCATCAAGAAGAAGTAATTAAACGACGTACTAAATTCAGATTAACTAAAGCTGAAGACCGAGCTCATATTTTAGAAGGATTAAAAAGAGCTCTTGATCAAATTGATGCTATTATTGATTTAATTAGATCAAGTCGTACTACTGAAATCATTCAAACTAGATTGATGGAAGAATTTAATATGTCTGATAAACAAGCTAAAGCAATTCGAGAAATGCAATTACAACGTCTAGCTGGTTTGGAAAGACAAAAAATTGAAGATGATTTAAATAAATTATTAGAAATTATTGCTGATTTAAAAGATATCCTAGAAAATAGAGAACGTTTATTATCGATCATTCATGATGAATTAGAAGAAATTAAAGATAAATATGGTGATAAACGCCGTACGGAAATTATTCAAGGAACATTTGATTTAGAAGACGAAGATTTAATTCCAGTAGAAGACGTTATTATTTCTTTAACTAATAATGGATATGTTAAGAGAATGCCAGTAGATACATACAAAACACAAAACCGTGGTGGACGAGGAATCAAGGGAATGGCAACTAATAGCGATGATATTGTAAGTTCGTTAATTAATATGTCGACTCATGATGATCTATTATTCTTTACAAATTTTGGTAAAGTATATCGTTTAAAAGGATATAATATTCCAGAGTTTGGACGTTCGGCTAAAGGTTTACCTGTTGTAAATTTATTAAATCTTGATAAAGAAGAACAAGTTAAATCGATGATTAGTATTAATCGTAAGCAAATTGAAGAAAATAATGATTATTATTTATTCTTTGTAACTGCTAGCGGTTTAGTAAAACGAGTTCACATCAATGAATTTGAACGAATTCGTCAATCTGGAAAGATTGCGATAAGCTTAAGAGATGATGATCAATTAGTTTCGGTTAAATTAACAGGTGGTAATGATCAAATCTTAATCGCCGCCTCTAACGGTAAATTAGTTCGTTTTGAAGAAACTAATGTTCGGCCAATGGGACGAAGTGCTAGTGGGGTTAAAGGAATCAATGTTGATGGTAGCGAAGTTATCGGAATGACAACTGATAAAGAAGGTAAATATATCATGGTTGTGACAGAACGTGGTTATGGTAAGATGTCGCCATTAGAAGAGTATCGTTTGTCAAATCGTGGTGGTAAAGGGGTTAAAACTATTAATGCAACAGAGCGAAATGGTCAAATCGTTGCATTGCGTGCTGTTAATGGCGATGAAGATTTATTAATCATTACTGACGATGGAATCATGATTCGTTTACCAATGGAACAAGTTAAAACAGCCGGTCGAGCTACACAAGGAGTACGTTTAATTAAAGTAAATGCAGAAAACAAGGTATCTTCAGTAGAGGTAGTTGAAAAAGCTGCTGAAACAGAAGAAGATAAATCTGAAGAAGAATAGAATTAAAAGTATCGCTTAGCGATACTTTTAATTCTTTGAAAAAGGAAAATAAAATGATTATAAGACCAGAAGAAAAACAAGATTTTAATGAAATATATACTGTAGTAAAAGCCGCTTTTGCAACAGCTGAACATAGTGATGGAAATGAACAAGATTTAGTTATAGCTTTAAGGACTGGTAATAATTATATTCAAAAATTATCATTAGTTGCTAAAATTGATAATCAGCTCGTTGGTTATATTATGTTTACAACAGCAAAAGTTGGAAATGATACAGTATTAGTTTTAGCACCATTAGCTATTTTACCAGCATTTCAAAAACAAGGGATTGGTAGTGCTTTAATTAACAAAGGCCATCAAATTGCTAAAGAATTAGGATATGAATATTGTTTAGTTTTAGGTAGTGAGCACTATTATCCACGATTTGGATATTTACCAGCTGAACAGTTTGGAATCAAAGTGCCTAAGGGAATTCCTTCAATTAATTTTATGGCAAAAAAACTGATATTTAGAGCTGGTAAAATTAGTGGCGAAGTTAAATATGCAAAAGAATTTGGAATATAAAATAACTCTCACTTAATTGTGAGAGTTAATTTTGATTAATAAAAGCTAATATTTGTTCTATTATATCAAAATGATACTGTGCACTATTTTTAATAACTGTTTCAACATGATTAAAAGTAAAACTGTTATCAGTACATTGCAGCATACAAATATCATTTTCACCATCTCCAATTGTATAAAGTTGCTCAGCTTTTAATTGATAGAAAAGTTTTAATAATTCAGATGCTTTAGAAATATCTTTAGCTAAAATATCAGTATAGCGGGAATTATGAAAGACATTAATATTTTCAATTTGGTCAAATGTATACTGCTTTCTTTGGGCAATAGAATCAAATTCTAAGGCAAACGAAATAATTTCATTTCTTATATTTTCTAAATCTTCTAGGTTATTGATTACAATACTCTGGGGCATCGTATTTGCGGTTATTATTTTATTATTACTTTTAGTTGTTGATCTAATGTAACAGCTCCATTAGCACAAATGACATAATCAAAGAAATCAATATCATATTTCTTAATACCATCTTTGAATTTCTGAGAACTTCTTTCGGTTACGATAATAAAGATGTTACCAGCATCTCTAAATTGTTTAATTTGTTTTCTAGTTTCAGGTAGAATTACTTTATTTGTAGTAATTGTACCGTCAAAATCACTACCAATTATCTTCATTTTTTCCTCTTTCTTGCAACAAACATTCCGGCATGGGTAGTCAAATAAAAAAGATTATTTTTATTTAAATATTTTTGCATATATTCATATAGTTGTTTTTTCTTTTTATATAGTGGCTCAAGATTAAGACTTAGACCTTTACCACTTAAAATAAATTGATAATAAAGATCCAAGTCAGTTATTTCATAAACCTCTTTTCGATCATATAATTTTATATCTTGAAAATATTTTTCTAATTTTGTTTTACCATTTTCATAACCAAAGGGTTGATATAAAATTTCTTGATTAAATGAGATTTTTGAATCAAAATCTTTTAACATAACATCTCTTTCTTTCATCATATCTTTAGCAATAGTTGAACAGTAGAGAATTCCATCATCTTTTAAAATACGATTGATTTCTTGTAATGCTTTTGGTAAGTCGTCAAAATACATGAAAACATGATTTGCTATAACGACATCAAAACTTTTATCAAGATATGGTAAATAATAACAATCAGCTTCTTCAATTGTTTTAATTTGGGATAAATGTTGAGTATTGTTTTGACATTCTTCAAGCATTTTCAGAGAAATATCAGCTAAAGTAATCGAAATATTATTAGAAATTTTATTTTGATTATTTAACCAAATAGTTCCATCACCACACCCAATATCTAGTATCTTGGCATTGGGACAAAATTGATTATATGTGTATTCGATAAATAACACCTCCCTTGCTTTTTCATTCTAGCAAGTGACGTTACGTTCCTGTCAATAGTTAAATAAATATAAAATGTTCTCACTTTAGAACAATTTTATTGACAAGAACAAATTGCTTTGATAAACTCATGGAGGATAAAATTAAATAATTGGTAGAGGTGCAATGATCAATAGTAGCAAAATGTAATGTTTGGTGACAGCATTTGCGAAAGGGTGATTTGCCGAAGGAAATAGTAACACCAATTACTATTTACCTGGGGGATTATAGAAGATATAATTTCCTGTCACATTCATGTGGAGCGCTATCTTAGTATATAAGTACTTTGATTGTTGCCAATTAAAGTATTTTTTTATGGAGGAAAAGATGGATTTTGTACAAACAGGGTGGGCGTTATTGCCACCGGTCATTGCAATTTTAATTGCATTAAAAACTAAAGAAGTTTATTTATCATTATTTTTTGGAATTGTTTCGGGGGCTTTACTGTTAAGTAACTTTCATATTATTGATACTGTTAATGTTATGTTTGATACAATGATTGGAAGTTTAAGTGATACATGGAATATCGGTATTTTAATATTCTTAATATTTTTAGGAATTATAGTTACATTGATGACTAAAGCGGGTGGAAGTAGAGCATATGGACTTTGGGCAAAAGAAAAAATAAAATCAAGACAAGGCTCACTATTTTCAACCTTCTTGTTAGGAATTTTAATCTTTGTAGATGATTATTTTAATTGTTTAACAGTTGGAAGTGTAATGCGTGAAGTAACAGATGAATTTAGTGTTTCAAGAGCAAAATTAGCTTATATTATTGATAGTACTGCGGCTCCAATCTGTATTATTGCTCCAATTTCTAGTTGGGCGGCTGCTGTAAGTGGTTATACAAGTGGTGATGGTTTTAGTTTATTCTTACAAACAATTCCCTTTAACTTGTATGCTTTATTAACAATCGTAATGGTGACTTATGTTATTAAGAAAGATTTTCATATTGGAACAATGAAACATCATGAAATAGCTGCTCAAAATGGTGATGTGCATAATGGTGTAAATGATTATGAAGAAGGAGAAGAAATGGAAGTTTCTGATCAAGGGCGGGTTTATGATCTATTATTGCCAGTTTTTTTCTTAATCATTAGTTGTATTGTGGGAATGTTATACACAGGTGGTTTCTTTGAAGGAGTATCATTCATTACGGCTTTTACTAACTGCGATGCTTCAAGAGGACTGGTCTTGGGATCATTTTTTACACTAGTATTTATCTTTATTTTGTATCTTCCTAGAAAGATTATTAGTTATGAAGATTTTGCTAAATGTATACCAATGGGATTCAAAACGATGGTTCCAGCGATGATTATACTTACTTTAGCATGGACTTTAGGGGATTTAGTGTCAGATAAATTACAAGCTGGGGTCTTTGTTTATAATTTAATGCATGGAGCTAGTATCTCTACAGCAATTTTACCGGTTTGTTTATTTTTAGTTGGAACAGGTCTAGCATTTGCAACGGGGACTTCATGGGGAACTTTTGGAATTTTAATTCCTATCGCGACTTCGATTTTCCCCGAAGGTTCACAAATGCTTGTAATTGCGATTGCATCTATTTTAGCAGGGGCAGTCTGTGGCGATCATATTTCACCAATTTCTGATACGACGATCATGGCTTCGGCCGGAGCTCAATGTAATCATGTTAATCACGTCACTTCTCAGATACCTTACGCAATGTTAGTTGCTGGAGCTTGTGTTGTTGGATATTTAGTTGCTGGTTTTACTACAAATGTTGTATTGACATTTGTGATTGCAATAATTGCCTTATTCATATTTATTTTTATAACCAAATATTTTTATAATTTTAAAGCAAAGAAGGACTAAATGTCCTTTTTCTTTATACTTTATTTTATAATTATATTAAATAACGGTTATATTTGATATAATGAAAATAGAGTGTGACCAGAAAGGTGGTGTTAAAATGGAAGAAAGTCATAATTTTTATTTAAACGATTATACTGAATTTGTTAAACAGGCGACTGATATTATCGAAAGTAATAAGAATAGTAAAAATTATGTAATTATGTACGCTGATTTAACTAATTTTCAATTAGTTAATGACTTTTATGGTTTTATTGAAGGGGATCGTTTTCTTTTAGAATTTGCTAAATTTTTAAGTATGTCTCCACGGACAATTTTATGTGGACGTGTTTTTTCAGATCATTTTTTAAGACTATCTTTATTTGAAGATAATTGTGATATTGAATCTGTAACAAGGAATTATGAACAAAAATTAGAAACTTTTATTTCATCGCAAGAAGAACATCACCCGGATTCAAAGATTGCTGTAGCAGCAGGATTGTGTCCAGTTAAATTAGAAGAAAAAGCTATCATTAAAGCAATTGATCAAGCTAATATAGCACGAAAAGAAGCTAAAAAAGATAATCATTGTAAACTAGTTTGGTTTAATGAAGATATGCAGAAATTTATTAATAAACGTAAAATATTAGAAATTGAGATTCAAAATGCTTTACGTAATAAATTATTTACATTCTATCTTCAACCTAAAGTTAATATTAATACGGGAAAAATTGTTGGAAGTGAAGCATTAGCCCGCCTTATTAAAGATAATAAAGTTATTTATCCTGATCAATTTATTGAAATAATGGAGAAAAACGAAACAATAATTGACTTAGATTTTCTTATTTGTCAGCAAGTATGCAGGTATCTTCGAGAAAGAATTGATCAAGGCAAAAAACTAATTCCTGTATCAATGAATATGTCAAGAATGCATGTTTATGAAACTGGTTTTGTTGCTAGGGTTAATAAAATTGTTAATAAATATAATATTCCTCCATATTTATTGGAATTTGAATTAACAGAAACGGTTATTTTGAAGAATTTAACCAAGGTGAGAGAAGTAGCTGATGAATTACGAAGTTTTGGTTATCGTGTTTCGATTGATGATTATGGAACAGGTTACTCAGGGATGAATATTTGGCAAGATCTAAATTTTGATATTGTTAAATTGGATCGTTCATATATAACTAAAAGAGAGTCAAATAATAATCGCAATAATATTATTATTCCTGCAATCGTTGATATTTGTAATAAGTTACAGACAACAATTATTTGTGAAGGAGTTGAAACATTGGATCAATGTTTATATATGAAACGTTTTGGATGTAATGTAGTTCAAGGTTATTATTTTTCAAAGCCAGTCAGCACAGTAGAATTTGAAAAAATGATTGATGAAACGGACGGTAAATTTAATTTACCATGGAATAAAGATGATTTTAAATATACTTCTGTTGACAATATTTCTCAAAGTGAAATCAAAGCTATTACTAATTCTATCTTTAATTTTATTCCTGGTGGGGTGGCTGGATTCAGTTATGAATTAGAACTACTATTTGTAAGTGATAGTTTGGTTGAATTAAGTGGTTATAGTCGAGAAGAATTGCTAAGTGGAGGAATTGAATGGCCTAAAAAGTTGTTTTATAGCGAAGAAGAATTTAAACATGTTTTCTATCATAATGGATTAGCTGATCGTTCTTCTAAAAATTTAGTTGAGTTTAAAATCAAAGCTAAAAATGGTAAAACCCTGTATATTAATATGTATGGGGGATTAGTTGATAGTCCAGAGTGGGGTTCATATTATTTATGTTGTTTTTATGATGTTACAAATGAAAAAGTGAATGAATTAAAATCACATGAATTACAAGAAAATATAAATAGTTTATTAAAAAATATTAACGGTGGAATTGGTAAAATGACACTTGATGGCAAAGGAACAATTTTATTTGCATCAGATGGTTTTTATAAAACGATTGGGTATACTCGTACTGATTTTAATCAACCGCCAATCAATAATGATTTAAGTCAGATAGTTAGTAAAGAAGCTTATTTTTTATGTAATCATGTAATTGAACAGATTAAAGCTGGTAAAATCGATTATTTTGAAGTTGAAGTAAATTCCAAAACTGCACAAAAGATTTGGCTAACGATCTATTTTTCTAATATTCACAGAGAAAATGGAAAATTAGTAGCTGATGTTTTTTGTATCGATAGCACTGTTGATCATCAACAAATGATGCTAGAACAACACTGTAATGAGATGGAAGATAATTTAAATATTGTTATTGAAAATACCCCAGGGGATATTGTCGTTATTAAAATAAAAGATGATCATATTACCACTAAATTCCTTAGTCATGGATTATCTAAAATATTTGATTTTGAACAATCTGAGTTAACAGATATACTGAAACATAATAAAGGATTTGATTTAGTTTATGAAGATGATCGAGAAGTTTTAGCTAAACAATTTATAGAATTATCTAAACAAAAAAGTTGTGTAAATTTTGATTATCGCTCATATTATAAAAATGGTAAAGTCAGTTGGCATAATATCAATGCAAACTTTTATCGTCAAGAAGAAGATGGAACAATCATTTATCATGGAATTATCACTAATATTAATACTCTTAAAGAACAACAAGAACGTGCGGAAAAATTAAAAGATCGTTATAATTTTATTTTATCAGTGTTGGCTGTTGATGTTTGGAATTTTGATGTTAGAAATAATCGGATGGATAGTTTATATATGGATGATAAATTTAGTATTGATTTACCTAAAGGAGCAAAAATAGTTCCTGAAAAATTATTAGAAGATGCGCTTATTTTACCTGAAGATCAGAATAAATATTTAAATATGCTCACTTCAATAAGAGCGGGACAGAAAACAGCCCATGATAAATTACATTGCCGAATTAAAACGGGTGAATATAATTTATTTGATCTTATGATAAGAGTAAAGGATACTAATTCAGATATGGCTATAATTATGGCTAAAAATTTTGATCAATTTTTTAATAAAAAAGAATAGGAAAAAATAAGGGCTAAATTATTTAGGCCCTTATTTTAATAATGAACGGTTGTTAACTAATGATTTTTAATGAACTTTGATGATTGTTTTAGCTATTAATATCACGTATGATGTTGTTGTGGGGGTGAGAAGGTGCAGATAAAAAAAGAAGATTTAAAGAATGATATTATTGAAGCTGCTAAAGTGGAATTTTTGCATCATGGCTACGAAGGGGCTTCAATGAGAATAATTGCTAGTAAATCACATACCACCTTGGGAAATTTATATAATTATTTTACTAATAAAGAAGAATTATTAGGAGCTGTATTAGAGCCATCAATTAAGTCATTAAATAAGTTAGTTGAGGTTCATCTAAATGAAGAAATTCAAGTTCATTCACTAGAAGAGGTTGATGAAGCACTTGATCAATTTGGAGATTTTTTTGAAGAAAGTGATTTTCGATATATAATGGATGAACGATTAATTATCCTTTTTGAATTAAAAACGACGGAATATAAAGAAAAAAGGGATTGGTTTCTTTTAAAATTTAAGCAACATATGGCATGGCATCTTAATATTGAAGATATCAATTCGCCGTATATTGATATTATTACAAATATGTTTATTGATTGTATTAAGCATGTATTAGTAAGTCATGATAATCTTGAAATGCAAAAACAAGAATTTTTAAAAGTTTTCAAAATGTTGTGTACAGGCATTGTTGTTAACGAAGAGAAATAAAAACTTGCAGTGATGATTCATTGTCTTTTGAATACATGTTTTTATTATGCAAAAAAGGAGAAAATATGATTAAATTTGAAGAAGTATCAAAGATTTATCAAAATGGAAATAAAAAAATTTATGCTTTAAATAAGGTTTCTTTTACGATTAATAAAGGTGAATTTGTCATTATCTTAGGACCGAGTGGGGCAGGGAAAAGTACTTTATTAAATATTTTAGGGGGAATTGATCGTCTTGATGAAGGAAAAATAATTATTGATAATGAAGTAATTTCGAATAAAAATGAAAATGAATTATCAGATTATCGAGCTCATCAAGTAGGATTTATATTTCAATTTTATAATTTAATTCCAACACTGACGGTTTATGAAAATGTAGCCTTGATGAAGGAACTAAAAAAAGATATTATGCCAGTTGATAACGTTTTAGATCAAGTAGGACTATTAGTGCATAAGAAAAAATTTCCTCATCAGTTATCTGGGGGAGAACAACAGCGAGTTTCAATTGCTCGAGCAGTGGTCAAAAATCCAGAGATTCTTTTATGTGATGAGCCAACGGGAGCTTTAGATAGTGATACGGGAGCAAAAGTATTGAAGTTATTACATGATATGTGTAAAGAATATCATAAAACAACTATCATTGTTACCCACAATACTAATTTGCAAGCTATCGCTGACAAAGTAATTCGAGTAAAAAATGGTCAAATCAATACAATTACAACAAATTCTCATCCTCTTGATGTGATGGAGGTGGAATGGTAAATGTTGTTTAAAAAAATGATTCGAGATTTATGGAAAAATAAGGTTCAGTTTGGAGCTATATTTATTATGATGTTTTTAGGTGTTTTTATCTTTTCAGGTATATCTAGTGAATATCATGGACTTGAAGTAGCTTTAAATAACTATATTAAAGAGAATAATTTAGCTGATGCTTGGCTTTACCAAAAGAAATTTAGTGATTCGACTCTTAATGAACTAAAAAAACAGACTGATTATGAACAAAGAATGTATGTCTCTACAAGCAATAAAGCGGTTGATAATAGTAATATTGATCTCTATATTACTGATAGTAATAAAATTTCAACTCTTAAAGTCGTTAATGGTAAATCATTTAATAATCAAGATGATGGTATCTGGCTTGATGCAATGTATGCTAAGAAAAATGGTTATCGGTTAAATGATCAAATAACTTTAAAATATCAGAATTTTGAATTAAGTAAGAAAATTATTGGTTTAGTTTATTCCCCTGAAAATATCTATTTGGCTAAAGAAGATCAACTGACACCAAATCGTCAAAAATATGGTTTTGCATATGTAAATGATAATAGTTTTCCTAACACTTTATACCATCCGAATCAACTAGTCCTTTCCTCAAAAAAAGACATTAGTAAAATAGTTGATCAATTATTAGCTGGTAATGAATACAAGCTAATTCTCCAAAAAGATCATCCTAGTGTAAATATGTTGACTGGAGAGATTGCCCAGCATCGCTCGATAGGTTTGGTTTTTTCATTAGCTTTTTTATTTATTGCTGTTTTAATTACGATTACAACAATGCATCGGGTTTTGCAAAGTCAACGAATGCAGTTAGGAATTTTAAAAGCATTAGGTTTTAAGAAAAGAAAGCTACTGATCCATTATTTATCACATTCAACATTTATTTGTTTAGTTGGTTCAATATTAGGTTACTGGCTTGGTTTAATAATAATGCCAGCTTTGATTTATCCAATGTTTGAAGAAATGTATGTTTTACCGGTTTTAACTAGCCAACCAATAGTTTTAGGATATTTATTACCAATTGGCTGTACTATATTATGCATGTTAATTAGTTTTTCTGTCTGTTTCAAATATTTAAAAATGAATGGTGCAACAATTCTTTATAGCAATAATTTAATTAGTAATTCAAGTTATTCACTAACATGGAGCAGTAATCTACCATTTCGATTTCAATGGAATATTCGTGATATTATTCGAAATAAATTACGGAGTCTTATGACTATTTTTGGAGTTTTGGGCTGCACTGCATTATTATTTAGTGCTTGTGGCCTATATGATACAATGACTAATTTGACCGATTGGAATTATACTAAATTACAAAATTATAAATATAAACTTAATTTAAATGATAATCTTAATGAAGAGCAAATTGATTATCTTTTAAACCAGACTAAAGGACAGACATTATTAGAGAGTACAGCTAAAATAGTAATTGATGAACAAAATTTAGATGTTTCGTTAACAGTCTTGGAAAATAATGATTATATCAAACTTGCTCAAGATTTAAGTAATTTTAAATCTTTAAAAGAAGGAATTGCATTATCAAAAAAAATAGCCGATAAGCTTGATTTAAAGGTAGGAGATATAATTAAGTGGAAAGGAAATTTAGATCATCAAGAATATCAATCTAAAATATCTTTAATTATTAGAACCCCGAATATCCAAGGAATTACGATTATGAAAGAAGAATATTTGCAAACTGGTCATCAATACTATCCCACTGCAATCATTGGGAGTAAAAATCAAGATTGCTTGACCAATCTAACAAATATTTTTTTGATTCAGTATCAGCAGGACTTATTAGAAAGTTTTGATGTTTTATTAGAGGCAATGATCCTAATTATTATTATTCTAGTTTTAGGTGCAATTATTTTTTAGGTGGAGTTATTTTATATAATTTAGGAGTACTGTCTTACTTAGAACGTTATTATGAATTTTCTACATTAAAAGTATTAGGATTTAAAGATACTCAGATTCAAAAAATCTTGGTTCAACAAAATATATGGTTATCAATGATAGGAATTTTATTAGGTTTGCCTGTAGGATATTTATTGATTGAATACATGATATCAACGATTCAAGATACAATGGATGTAATTAATTTCATTGCTTTACCTTCTTACTTATATGCAATTTTAGGCACTTTAGTTATTTCCTGGGTAATAAGTAAAATTATTTCATTAAGGATAAAACATATCGACATGGTTTCTAGTCTAAAAGCAAATGATTAAAAGAGAAACATCTTGATAATAATTGAATAAGGTGCATAATTATTGTATAATTTTAAAGAATATATATAAGCAAGGGAGAATTAAAATGATTGATATTGCGATATTAAGAGAAAATCCAACCTTAGTTAAAGAAAACATGAAAAAGAAATTTCAAGATGACAAGATTGGATTAGTAGATGAGGCTTACAAATTAGATAAAGATTATCGAGAAGTTTTAACTAAAGCTAGTGAATTGAGAAGTAAACGTAATAAATTATCTAAAGAAATTGGTCAATTTATGCGTGAAGGAAATAAAGATGCGGCTGAAAATAATAAGAAACAAGTAAGTGCAATGGCAGATGAATTAGCTAAATTAGAAGACTTAGAAACTCAATATGGTAGTGAGTTAAAAGCAATTATGATGAAAATTCCTAATTTTATCGATGAATCCGTTCCATTAGGAAAAGATGATAGTGAGAATGTTGAAATTACTAAATATGGGGAACCAGTCGTACCAGATTTTGAAATACCTTATCATACTGAAATAATGGAAAATTTTGATGGTATTGATATGGATGCAGCTGGGAGAGTTGCTGGACAAGGTTTTTATTATTTAATGGGTGATATTGCTCGTTTACATTCTGCAATTTTATCATATGCTCGTGATTTTATGATTGATCGTGGCTTTACATATGTTATTCCGCCATATATGATTCGTAGTAATGTAGTTACTGGTGTTATGAGTTTTGAAGAAATGGATAGCATGATGTATAAAATTGAAGGGGAAGATTTATATTTGATTGGTACTTCTGAACACTCAATGATTGGTAAATTTATTGATAACATTTTAGAAGAAGATAAATTGCCATATACGTATACTTCATATTCACCATGTTTTAGAAAAGAAAAAGGGGCTCATGGAATAGAGGAGCGTGGAGTATATCGAATTCACCAATTTGAAAAACAAGAAATGATTGTTGTATGTAAACCTGAAGACAGTAAGATGTGGTTTGAAAAACTATGGAATAATACTGTTGATTTATTTAGATCATTAGATATACCAGTAAGAACTTTAGAATGTTGTTCTGGAGATCTAGCTGATTTGAAATCTAAAAGTATTGATGTTGAAGCTTGGTCACCAAGACAAAAGAAATATTTTGAAGTTGGTTCATGTTCAAATCTAACTGACGCTCAAGCAAGAAGATTAAATATTAGAATTAATGGTGAAAATGGAAAATATTTTGCTCATACTTTAAATAATACAGTAGTTGCACCACCAAGAATGTTGATTGCTTTCCTTGAAAATAACTTAAATGAAGATGGCAGTGTAAATATTCCTAAAGCACTACAACCATATATGGGAGGTAAGGAAAAGATAACTAAATAGTTATCTTTTTATCTATATGAAAACTCTTTATATAAGTGATTTAGATGGAACGCTATTGAATAGCCAAGGAAAAATTAGTGATTACAGTATTAAAACAATTAATAACTTAATTAATGAGGGAATGATTTTTACATATGCTACTGCTCGTTCTCTAGTTTCCGCTTCACCAGTAACAAGAGGATTAATCAAAAATCTTCCTTTGATAATCTATAATGGTACATTTATTGTCAATGGCGAAACTGAAAAACTGCTTCATAAGAATATTTTTAATTCAAAACAAGTAGCGCATATAAAAGCAATAATGGAAAAAAACCAATTAAAACCTATGGTATATGCACTAGTAAATGAAAAAGAACGAGTAACGATAATAAATGAAAGCCTTCATGAAGGGGTAAAATATTATCTTAGTAAGCGTAAAACCGATTATCGAATTAATTTAACATTAGATTACTTATCTTTGTATGAGGGTGAAGTTTTCTATTTCACCATAATTGGAGATTATGATAATCTTCGACCAGCTTATGAAAGTTTAAAGGATGATTTAGATTATAATATTACTTTTCAACAAGAAATATATCGTAAAGAATACTGGCTAGAAATTATGCCTAAAAGTGCCTCTAAAGCAAGTGCTATTTTAAAGTTGAAAGAACTTTTAAACTGTGACAGGATAGTTAGTTTTGGTGATGCAATCAACGATTTGCCAATGTTTGCAATATCTGATCAATGTTATGCAATGGCTAATGCAGTAACCTCTTTAAAACAACAAGCTACAGCAGTTATCAAAAGTAATGATGAAGATGGTGTTGCTCACTGGCTTAAGGAGCATGTTATAAACACTAAATAAATCAGTAAGATAAAAAATAGTTTTTATGATTTAATATCGAAGTAGTTTTTAAATAATTAATAAAATTACTGATCAGTGGATTATAATTATCTTGATCATAGATTAGATAAACACTTTTTTCACTTAATGGTGTTAAGGGAATAGCTTTAAGATAATCGTTATAGCAATTATCTTTTGTAAAGGCATGCAAAATTGCGCAACCTTGATTACAGGCAATCTTCAATAAATTCCCTTCAAACTCAGGATAATTGTCTTGATAGTATAATTTTCTAACATCAAATAAAATATTTGGAAGCTCCTCTTGGCTAACAGTTTTTTGATTAGCTAAGGGGTTATTTTTATTTATTAATACTATTAAAGGATATTTTTTTATTAATATTTTTTGATAGTCAGGATATTTAGGAAATGATAATCCTAGGACTATATCTATCATCCTTTGTTCAAGCGCATGATATAATTGATAATTTGCATAGCTTGTTAATTCTATTTTTATATTAGGAAATTCGTTTATAAAATCAGAAAATATAGTAACCAATAATTGAGGATCTAAATTTTTAAGAAAACCAATTTTAATTGTACCTTGTTGTCCTTTTAAGAAAGAATCAATATTTAATTTTGAATGATTAAATTGATTAATTATTTTTTAGCTTCAATTAAAAAAAATCTACCAGCTTCGGTCAGTTCTATTTGTTTATTATTGCGATTAAATAATTTAGTTCCTAATTCAGTTTCTAATAATTGTATCTGTTTTGTAACTGCAGTTTGCGATATATATAGATTATGTGCTGCTTTAGTAAAATTCATTGTCTTACAAATTGCTAAAAAATAATTTATTTGATTAAGATTCATTTCATATTCCCCTTTAATAACTTTTAATTATTATATAATATCTTTTTAATATTAGAAAGTTATTGATTAATATATTACTATCTTGGTGATGGAGGAATATAAATGAATAAAAATGTTAATCGTTGGATCATCTACATACTATCAATCAATATTTTGGCTTTGGGAATAATTTTGAATACCCGCACTGATTTGGGGGTTGCTGCGTTCACTAATCTTTTTTATGCTTTTAGTAAGGTCAACAATATTTCATTAGGAACTGCTTCAATTATTTTATATTTGATTTTAATTATTGTTCAGATTTGTTTAGTTAGAAAATTAACTATTACAATTTTTTTAGAAATTCCATTTTCATTAATCTTTGGATATATTAGCGATTTTTATGATTCTTTAATTAAAATTAGGTGTTCAAATTTATTATCTGCTTATCTACTATTACTGATTGCAATTATTTTTGTTTCACTTGGAGTATACTTTTCAGTTAGCTGTAATCTTATTGCAACACCAGTTGAATCAACGGTTAAGACTATCTCGCAAGTATATAATCTAAAATTTTCGTTAGTAAAAAATGTATTTGATATTACTATGATTATTATGACGCTCTTGCTTTGTTTAGTCTTACAGATACCAGTTTATGGAATTGGTATGGGAACAGTGTTATCTGCTCTGCTGGTTGGTAGATTTATTTCGGGCTATCAATATCTTTTTGATGAAAAAATTCAGATATATCAATTATCTAGATAAAAGAATGTTTTAGCATTCTTTTTTTGCATCTTAGCTAATCTATGTGCATCTTACCAAAATTAGATAGGTAAAAAAGATATTATATGATAAGGTGTTAATAAAGGAGGGATTCGATGAAGGTGCTCATTGAATGTGAGGAAGATAATGAATTAGAAGTAGTAATTCGTTGTAATAAAATTGATGATGAAGTAAGGCGAATTATTTCTTTATTTGAAGATAAACATTTTATTATTGGAAAATTAGACAATCGTAGTTATCAAATTAAAATAGATGATATTTATTATTTAGAAGCAAATGAAGATCGTGCTTTTATTTATTGTGAAGATAAAGTCTATGAAACAAGCCTAAGATTATATGAATTAGAAGATCAATTAGATTCCCGATTGTTTGTAAGAATCAGTAAATCAATATTGCTAAATTTAAACAAATTAGATAATGTAAGAGCTCTATTAAATGGGCGTTATGAAGCGCTATTAATTAATCGTGAAAGGTTAATTATTACACGTCATTATGTAAGCAGTTTTAAGGAAAAATTTGGAATGTAGGTGATAAGATGAATAAATTAAAAATGTTTAAATTTTATATGTTGACGACTTGTGTATCATATACGTTTGTAATTTTATTGCAAACATTATTATTTCATTTCAATCATCAAAATATGTCTAATGAATTAGTTGTGATGATTTTTATCGTTTGTGTAATCGTAAACTTATTGATAAATGTAACTCATTATTTAGAATTACAGGAGTGGTTAACCAATTTACTTTCAATTATCGAAATAGCTTTTGTAGTCTGTACTGCTAATTATTTATGTGGATATACAAAGAGTATTATTGAATTAGATAATTTTATAGGTGTTACATTTATGTCAGTAACTGTTTATTTTTTTGTAAAAGCAGTCGTTTTTATGAAAAATAATGAAGATGCTAAAAAAATAAATGAAAAATTAAAAAGAAACCGCCATCGCAACTAATAGTTGCTTAAAAGAAACCATGCTGCAATCTAAAATTGGTGGTTTGAAATAAAAGTTTTACGTATAGTGATGATGTAAGGAGGAGTAAAGATGAATAAAGTTATTGAGATAAAGAATTTGACTAAATGTTATGGTGATTTAATTGCTTTAGATGACTTTAGTTTAGATGTTTATGAAGGGGAAATATTAGGGTTATTAGGACCTAATGGCAGTGGTAAATCGACAACTATCAATACGATCTTATCATTATTAAAGTATGATTCTGGTTCAATCAAGATTTTTAATAAAGAGATGAGTCCTACTGCTTATGATATAAAAAGTAAAATTGGTGTTGTTTTTCAAGATGTAGCTGTATTTGATGAATTAAGCGTTATTGAAAATATTGATTATTTTTGTGGTTTATATATTAAAGATAAAAAAATTCGTGCCAACTATGTTCAAGATGCAATTAATCTTGTTAGTCTAAACGAATTTACTAAATTTAAACCAAAGCAATTAAGTGGGGGATTATTACGAAGATTAAATATTGCATGTGGAATAGCGCATAAGCCAAAATTAATTTTTTTAGATGAGCCAACAGTTGCAGTTGATCCACAAAGTAGAAATAATATTTTAGAGGGAATTAAACGATTAAATGAATTAGGAGCAACAATAGTTTATACAACCCATTACATGGAAGAAGTTGAGCAGCTATGTAATCAAATTATTATTATTGATAAGGGGAGAGTAATTGCATCTGGAACTAAAGATGAATTAAAAAATATGATTACTCTTGGGGAGAGAATTACGATTGAATTAAAATCAATGAATCAAACATTTATTGAGCAGCTTAAAAATAGTGATCGTGTAATGAATATTGAGATTGAAAATAATACTGTTCATATATCTTATAATACGAAAGAAGATAATTTAAGTAAGTTAATTGATTATGTTCGAGAAAACAATGTTAATTATACTAGTTTATTTAGTGAACGTCCGACATTAAATGATGTATTCTTAGAATTAACAGGAAAAGAGTTGAGAGATTAATGTTCTATCATTTCTTTAAATATCAATTTAAAACATTGCTTAGGAACAAGATGGTAATATTTTGGACGTTAGTATTTCCACTTGCTCTAGCGACTTTCTTTAACCTAGCATTTGCTAATTTAACAGCAAGTGAAGAATTTGAAACAGTTAAAGTTGCACTTGTTGAAGAGCAGGCTAATTCACAATTTAAAGAAACATTGCAGGAATTGGAAAAAGGTGATGATAAGTTAATTGATTTACAAATCACAAGTTTAGATAAAGCCCAGCAGTTATTAAAAGATGAAAAAATTACGGGTTATTATGTTGTTAGTAATGAAATAAAGTTAGTGGTAAATAATACAGGAATTGATGAAACAATTTTGGAAAGTATTGTTAATGAGTATAACAGTACAATGAGCACTGTTGAAAATATAGCAACATTAAATCCAAGTGCATTACAATCTAATATTTTAAATACAGTCAATTTATCTAAAAATAATTTTGAAAATCAGAATATTGGTGGAAACACGGATTTAACAGTAGTATATTTTTATACTTTAATTGGGATGAACTGTTTAAATGCTAGTTTCTGTGGACTTAGAACAACTAGTCAAATTGAAGCAAATCTATCTAGACAAGGAACTCGAATTACTATATCACCGATTTCAAAACTCGTTACGGTTTTATCGGGAATCTTATCTGCCTTTATTATTCAATTTGCAATAATGATGGTATTAATGGCTTACCTGATCTTTGGATTAGGTGTTGGTTTTGGTGAACAGACGGGTTATATTATTCTTTTGATTGCAATCGGATGTTTTACTGGAGTAGGATTAGGAAATTTTGCTGGAAATGTTCTTAAGTTTAAAAAAGAAGATACTAAAATATCATTTTTATCAAGCTTTTCACTAGTTTTATCATTCTTTTCAGGAATGATGATCATTGATATTAAATACTGGATGCAAACAAATCTTCCTATTTTAACTTATATTAATCCAGTAAGTTTAATTACTGATGGGTTATATGCTTTATACTATTATGATAATTTAAGTCGTTATACTACTAATATGATCTGCTTATTTGTAATCGGAGTTCTTCTAATCTTAGGATCACTATTCTTTACAAGGAGGAAGCAATATGACAGTATTTAAAAAATATCTAAAAATTGCTAATACTTATACACTTATGATTTTGGCATATACTGCTATCTTCCTTGGGTTAGCAATTTTTACGGGAACTTATAATTCTACTTCTACTGACTATAAAAGTATGGATGTTAAAGTCGCTATTATAAATCGGGATAAAAATACGGAATTAATTAATGGTTTTAAAGATTATATTAAAGATCATGGCGAATTAATTAGTTTAGAAGATGATAATGAATCTTTACGTGATGCGTTATTTTATCGTACAGTTGATTATATTATGATCATTCCAGATAATTACACTACTGATTTTATTAATGGTAAAGATGTAACTATTGAAACAATGGAATTGCCAGATGCATATAGTAGTATTTATAGTAAGAATCTTTTGAATAAATATTTAAATACAGCTAATTTATATTTAAAAGCGGGAATTAGTGATACTGAGTTAAGTAAGTTAATTAAAGAAGATTTAAATAAAAAAGTTGAAGTGGGGATGTTAGATAAACAAAATGAGGTTGATTTTACAATGCCGGCAACTTATTATAATTTCTCTAATTATATGTTAATAACAATAACAATGGTAATTGTGACAATGATCATGGTTTCTTTCAATGAAGAAAAGATCAAACGGCGTAATTTAGTTTCACCAGTTAGTTATAAAAGTATGAATCGTCAGCTAATGTTAGGTAATTATACAGTTGGATTAGCTATCTGGCTATTATATGTGGGATTCAGTTTTATTCTTTATAAAGATGCGATGTTGACAATGAATGGATTATTTTTAGTACTTAATTCACTAGTTCTAATGATATTTATTCAAGCGTTTAGTTTTATGATTGCTAAATTTACAAGTAATCGAGAAATTTTAAGTGGTGTAGGAAATCTCTTTGGTATGGGTTCGAGTTTTATTTGTGGAGCATTTGTACCACAAAGTATGTTAAGTCCTTTTGTTTTAAGTTTAGCAAAATTTTTACCATCATATTGGTTTATTAAAGCAAATAATGAAATTATTAAATTAACTGATTTTAGTTTTGGATCAATTAAACCTATTTTAATTGATATGCTAATTATCTTCGGCTTTACTTTATTGGTATATCTTGCTACACAAATTGTCACAAAGATACGTTTAAAGAAGTAAATATGCTATAATCATCTTACAAGAAGGTGATTGAATGGAAATTGAATATTTAGAAGCAGTACCTAGTGATGCATTGAAAATAATTAATTATTTGAATGTGGTAGCTGGCCAAAGTGATAACTTAACTTTTGGTTTGAATGAATGTATTTTGAATGAAGTACAGGAGATGCAGTTAATCAAGGAAATTCACGAAGATCCTAATTCCGTAATGATAGTTGCCAAAGATGGCGATGAAATTGTTGGAATTGCCACACTAAGTGGTAATCAAAAGACACGATTAAGCCATCGAGCGCAAATGGGTGTAAGTGTTTTAAAAAGTTATTGGCATCAAGGAATAGGTAGTAAGTTAGTCGCTATTATAATTGGATATGCTGCTGAAGCAAGTATTGAAATTATCGAATTAGAAGTTGTTACGAGTAATGAAAATGCTATTGCTTTATATCAAAAGTATGGTTTTGAGGTAATCGGAACATATGAAAATTTTATGAAAATCGATGATCATTATGTGGATGCTTATCTTATGAATTTATATTTATAAGAAACAAATAGGGCAATAACTCTATTTGTTTTTTATTTACTCTAATTGTCATAGCGAGAGTAAACATGTAAATTTTGTAATTGTTGAGTTTGATTTTAATGAAACAGATAAAATTGAAAAAATTATTTGAATTCATTAATATTACTTGTTGAAGACGATAGTAAAATAATTGGTGATCATTCACTTGAAGGAATGAAAGTATTATCAGTGTTAAAGGATTATTGGTATTAAGTAATTAACAATGATAAAGCGGTACGATTATCTAATAAATTAGACTTTGAAATCATCAGAACATATGACAAATATATGTGTATTTAAAATATTATGATACTTATTTAATGAATTTATATTTAAAATAAAAACAAGTAGAGGGAAAGCTACTTGTTTCTATCATTCAGATAGAGGGAAAACTATCTGTTTTTATATTGATATCAGGGAAAGGATATCATGAAGAGTAGTCAATTAGAGAAAGGATTGAAAAAACTATTTAAAACTATCCTGACTACAGTTGTTAGTATAGAAAATAACTATCGTTAGAATTAGTTATAATTGTACCAAAATAAATTTTATTTATGGTTAATTATGGTTTAGAAAAAATAGTGATTAAAATGTAGTGAGAAATTTATAATTTATATTAGTGATCAATATTTTTAAGGTATGTTGTAAATTGAAAATAATTTTATAGATTCAATATTAAAAATGATTGAATTTATTATATAGATACGGTATAATCATACTTGCCATTACAATAGGCGGCTTCGAACCATGTCAGGACCGGAAGGTAGCAGCATTAAGAATCCCCGTCTATGTGTAGTGGTTTTTTGTATAAAGGAGAAAGTCATGGATCAAGATCTTGAATTTATGGAAATTGCATATCAAGAGGCTTTAAAATGTTTAGATATGGATGAAGTGCCAGTAGGAGCAGTGATAGTTAAAGATGGAAAGATTATTGCATGTGGACGCAATCTTCGTGAAACCAGTAAAAGAGCAACGGCACATGCTGAGATAATAGCAATTGAAGAAGCCTGTCGAACATTAAACTCATGGTATCTTGATGAGTGTACATTATATGTGACTCTTGAACCTTGTGTAATGTGCTCTGGTGCTATAATTAATAGTCGAATTCAGCGAGTTGTATTTGGTGCTTTTGAATCACGCTGGTTAGCCCTAACTACGATTTATCAATCGGATATTCCTGTTAATCATCAGCCCGTGATTGTCTCCGGGGTATTAGGAGATAAATGCTCAAAAGTGATAAAGGATTATTTTAAAAACAAACGTAAGCGGGATAAAAGTTAATTCTTTTATCCTTTTTATTAGATAATATAGTATAATAAATAAGAATGAGGAGTGATTAGTGATGTCATATAAAGCTTTATATCGGTCATATCGGCCCCAAACATTTGGAGAAGTTGCCGGTCAAGAACATATTGTAACAACTTTGAAAAATGCTATTAAAGAAAATAGAATTTCACATGCTTATTTATTTGCTGGACCACGTGGAACAGGGAAAACAACAGTAGCTAAACTTTTAGCCAAAGCATTAAATTGTACTGGTGAAAATCCTCCATGTGATCAATGTCCTAATTGTAAGGCTATTACTGTTGGGGAACATCCTGATGTTATTGAAATTGATGCTGCGAGCAATAATGGGGTTGATGAAGTTCGAGACCTGATTGATAAAGTAAAATATGCACCAATTAATGGTAAATACAAAGTATATATTATTGATGAGGTTCATATGATGTCAACTGGTGCTTTTAATGCGCTATTAAAAACTTTAGAAGAACCACCAGCTCATATTGTTTTTGTTTTAGCAACTACAGAACCGCATAAAATCTTGCCAACAATTATTTCTAGATGTCAACGATTTGATTTTAAGAAAGTAGAAAACCATGATATTATTTCAAGATTGGAATATGTCTTAAAATCTGAAAATAAAAAATATGAATTACCTGCACTTGAAAGTGTTGCTAAATTAGCTGAAGGTGGAATGCGGGATGCTTTAAGTATACTTGAACAATGTTTGGCGTATAATAATGAGTTGACGGTTGAAAGTGTTAATATGGTATATGGCTTGCTATCAATGGATAATAAAATTTCATTTATTAAACAATTATTATCTAAAGATATAAAAGGGGTTTTGACTTCCCTTGATAATATGTTAAGTGGCAGTATCGATATTAAGCGGCTTACTTTTGATTTAGTTGATGTATTAAAGGATATTATCATTTATAAAAATACTCAAGATGTTTCAATTTTATTCGTTTTAACACAGCAAGATGTTGATAATTTGGCACCGTATATTTTGGTAGAAGAAGCTTTTGAAATTATTGATATATTAATTGAAGCTAGCAGTCATTACAGTCAATCTTTAGATGCTAATACATATTTTGAATTGGCTATGCTTAAAATATGTAATCGTATTAAAGAAGAAAATAAATTAGCAATTGATAATTCTAAAGCAATTGAACAGGTAAATATTTTACCTGTAAAAGATACTGCTAAAGCGATACCTGTGGTTGAGGAAACAGATTCACTTCCAGAAGAAGTAATTGAAGATGAGATTATCGAGGAAGAGTTAAATAAAGGGGTTATTGAATATGATCCGGAAATTGAAGAAAGTATTCCTGAAGAATTAAAAGCTAAGGCTGATGATATTACAGAAACGGTGGTTCCTGAAGAAGTTGCTGAGGGAACTCTGGAAACAGTTATAAGTAATAGTGATGTTTCTTTGCCTGTTGGGGAAGATATTTCCCAGGAAATTGATGAGAATATTATTGTAAATAAATCACCAGAAAATATTGAGGTGTCTTTTAGTGATATTTTAAATATTTTAGTTCAAGCTGATCGCCGGGTTTTAAATGATATTAAAGAAAAATGGACAGTTATTGCTAGATATCGATTCAATTTAAATACTGCTAAATTTGCCTCAATGTTATGTGATGGTAAGCCAGTTGCTGCTGCCCCAGGAGGAATAATTGTAGCTTTTGAGCATCAACCAAATGTTAATGAGGTGAATGAAACTCAAAATTATTATCAGTTAAAGAATTTTTTAAAAGAGGTTCTTGGTGAAAATTATGATTTTATTGCAATTAAAAATTCACTTTGGCCAGATATGCGCTCAAAGTATATTGATATGAATCGGGCGGGAACATTACCCGCACCTGAGCCAATTGTTTTACATCATATTGGTGAATTTAAAGAAAAGAGAGCTGAACTAAATGATGCTCAAGCTATGGCGGTTGAGTTATTTGGTGATTTGGTTGAGTTTGAAGAATAAAAGGAGGTTACGATGAATTATCCCCAAGCATTCCAAGATTTAGTTGATTGTTTTAAGCGTTTGCCAGGTATTGGTGGAAAAAGTGCAGAACGATTAGCATATCATGTTTTATCAATGGATAAAAAATATGTAGATGAATTTTCTGCAGCAATTGGCAGTATTCAAACCAAAATTCATTATTGCAAAAAATGTGGTCATATATGTGAAGGTGAAATTTGTGATATTTGTCAAGATCCAGACCGTGATCAGACGACTATTTGTATTGTTGAGGATCCTAAGGATGTTTTTGCGATGGAAAAAGTAAAAGAATATCATGGCTTATATCATGTCTTACATGGCGCTATGTCAATAATGGATGGTAAAACAATGGATGATTTAAATATTGCAAGTTTATTTGAGCGTTTAGACGACTCGATTAAAGAAGTAATTATTGCGACCAATCCAACTCGTGATGGAGAAACTACAGCTTTATATTTAGCTAAATTATTATCAAAAAAGAATATTAATACTAGTAGAATCGCTAACGGATTACCAATAGGAAGTAATATTGACTATGCTGATGAATTAACATTGTTAAAATCGTTAGAAGGAAGAAAGAAAATATAAACGCCTCATATATTTATATGAGGTGTCTTTTTATGCGTAGAGTTTTATTTGTAATTACTCGAGCTTTTGTAATTTTATTGATTTTAAATATTTTAACAAATAATTATTTTAGCTATAACTTTATTAATATATTTGTACTCTCAATGTTATCCTTACCAGGAATTATTGTAATTTATATCATCTCATTATTATAAAAAATCCGGGAACCGGATTTTTTATTCAATAGGAATATATGTGTTTGTTGTAATTTCTTTTGGAGCTTTTTTAGGTAATGTAATCTTTAACTCACCATTATCATAACTAGCTCGGATATCTTCTTGTTTAACTTCATCCCCAATGTAGAAACTTCTTGAACAAGTACCAGTAAAACGTTCTTGACGAATGATATTTCCTTGATTATCAGTTTCCTTTCCATCAGTAGATTTATTAGCTGTAATATTTAAATAACTATCTTTTAGTTCGATGGAGATATCTTTTTTATCAAAACCAGGTAACTCCATATCAAGTACATAATTATCGTCTACTTCTTTTACATCTGTTCGCATATGAGTACTTGTTCCTTTGAAAAAAGGATCACTAAACATATTTTCAAAAACATCATCAAAAGTAGCAAAACCAGGTAGTAATTTCATATAAACCATCTCCTTTGTTAATAATACAAAATTGAAATTACTTCATGTAATCGATACTTCCTTTGGATTACACTTATATTATAATACATTTTTTAGCACTGTCAAGTATAGAGTGCTAAAAAACTATTAAATTGTAACAAAACCATACATATGGTATAATTTGGTGTGAATTGTTTTTGATTTAAAGATTGAAAGGAAGATAAAATGAAGGGTAAATTCATTACGTTAGAAGGACCAGATGGTAGTGGAAAAACAACTGTGTCAAAAATAGTTGTTGAACAGCTCCAAATGGAAGGATATAAAGTATTATTAACTAGAGAGCCTGGTGGAATTGATATAGCTGAACAAATAAGGAAGATTATTTTAGATACTAATAATATTACAATGGACGCACGAACAGAGGCATTATTATATGCAGCAGCTCGACGTCAACACTTAGTTGAAAAAGTAGCTCCGGCTTTGAACGATGGATATATTGTAATTTGTGATCGCTTTGTTGATAGTTCATTGGTCTATCAAGGTGTAGGGAGAAAAATAGGAATAGAGGAAGTTTATCAGATAAATCAGTTTGCAATTGGTAATATTAAACCTGATGCTACTATTTTCTTTGACTTGCCATATGAAGTAGGACTAGCTCGGATCAATAACGGTGAGCGAGTGGCAGATCGCTTAGATTTAGAATCTGATGATTTTCATAAAGATGTTTATAATGGTTATATGACGATTTGTGAAAAGTATGCTGAGCGAATTACTAAAATTGATGCAAGTAAGACAATCGATGAAGTTGTTGCGCAAGTGATAAATGTAATTAAGAGTAAATTATGAAAGAGTACATAGAAAAGAATCAACCGATTTTTTATAATTTAATAAAAAATGAATTTTCACAACAACGGATTCCGCATGCTTTTTTATTAATTGGAAATAATACTAACATTCCTTTGACTTATCTTGCAATGTCATTGATTTGTGATGAAACATTAGCTTGCGAAAATTGTAATGATTGTCGTAAAGTTAAAGAAAATAAATATAGTGATATTATTCGATTTAATGGTAAAGATAATTCTATAAAAAAGGGTAATATTGAACTGATTCAAGATACCTTTAAAAAGTCTTCTTTAGAAGGAAAAGCTAAGATATATATAATTGAGAATATTGAATATGCTACAAAAGAAGCGATGAATACGTTACTTAAGATGCTTGAAGAGCCAACCGAGGGGATTTATGCAATTTTTACTGCTAATAATGCTAGTCGGGTATTACCAACTATTTTATCTAGATGTCAGGTAATTGATATCAAGCCTGATAGCAAAGAGGTTATAATTGGTGCTTTGTGCCAAGATGGCATTACTAAGGAATCTGCTCATATTTTAGCTTATTTGGCCCCTAGTATAGAAGAAGCTAAGACTTTATACGATGAACGCTTTGAATATATGCAATTGCAAGTAATAAATTTTATTGAGGATTTATTTTTAAAGAGAGCTAATTTGATTATTAATACTCAGACTAATTTATTAAAAAAATATAAAGAGCGTGATGATATAAAATTGTTTTTAAATATGTTAGTATTAGCGATGAAAGATATGTTTCACGTGAAACATACTGATGATATTGTATATTGTGAACATCAAGAATTTTTGAGAAATATAAAAATTGATGAGAGTCAATTGATTAAACAAATAGAAATTATTTTAGAAACTATTTATACTATCGAAAGCAATGCTAATGTACCGATGCTGATGGATAGTATGATGTATAGACTATAGAAGGGAGATATTATGGAAAAAATTAAATTGGCAAGTGTTAAATTTAAAAGTGCTGGTAAAGTTTATTATTTTTCAACAGATATCGAATTAGATAAAGGTGATAAAGTAGTAGTTGAAACAGCACGTGGAGTAGAACTTGGTGAGATTTCACAGTCATTAAAATCAATAAGTGAATTTAATTTAGATACAGAATTAAAAAAAATTACAAGAAAAGCGACACAACGTGATATTGAAGCCTATAAGAAAAATATAATTGATGCCCAAGAAGCTCTAGTTACTTGCCGTGATATTATTTCACGTTATGATGTAGACATGCAATTGACTAATTGCGAATTTACACTAGATAAGGCAAAAGTGATTTTTATGTATACATCAGATGTACGGGTAGATTTTAGAGAATTATTAAAAGAATTAGCTACGGTATTTAGATGTCGTATTGAATTACGACAAATAGGACCAAGAGATAAAGCAAAAGTAATAGGTGGGATGGGAACTTGTGGATTACCACTTTGCTGCACATCATTACTTGGTGAATTTAATGGAGTATCAATTAATATGGCAAAAAATCAAATGCTAGCTATTAATATTGAAAAAATATCTGGAGCTTGTGGTCGTTTGATGTGCTGTCTTAAGTATGAAGATGAAGTTTATACAATTGAGAAACAACGTTTTCCTAAAATTGGCAGTCGAGTAAAATATGAAGGAAAAGATGTTAAAGTATTAGGACTTAATGTTATTAATGATCTTGTTAAGATCGATAATGGTGGTGCAATTATCTTTGTTAATCTTGATGAAATTAAGTTTAAACAAAAAGATAATAAATAATGTCTGATCAAGAAGTATTAAATTATTTATTAGCTTATAATAATATGAAAATTATCCAAAGAAAAGATATGTTTAATTTTTCTTTGGATACTGTTTTATTAGCTAATTTTTGCACCATAACTAAAGATGTTAAACAAATTATTGATTTTGGTACTAATAATGCGGCAATTCCGTTACTATTATCACAGCGAACCAATCGTCCGATTACTGGGATAGAAATCCAAAAAGAAGCAGTTGATTTAGCAATTAAGAATATTGAATTAAATAATTTAGAAACACAGATTAATATTGTTCACGCTGATGTTGCAGAATATGTCAAAGATGCTAAAAAAGTTGGCCTAGTTATTTGTAATCCACCTTTTTTCAAAGTAGATGAGGATAGTAATTTAAATGAAAATGAATATTTAACAATTGCGCGCCATGAAATTAAGATTAATCTAGAAGGAATTATAAAGAGTGCTGCTCGAATACTTGATAATAAGGGAAAGTTTGCCATGGTTCATCGTCCCGATCGGATGATTGATATTTTGAATTTAATGCAAAAGTATGATATTGAACCAAAAAGAATTCGTTTTGTTTATCCTAAGATTGATCGCGACAGTCATGTTTTATTAGTTGAAGGAATGTATAAAGGAAAAAAAGGATTAAAAATTGAACCACCTTTATATGCACATAATGCAGATGGTAGTTATAGTAATGAGGTAAGAAAAATGTTTGGAGAAAATATTGATGAATAGACAAAAAAGTTTTCAAAATGACCGGCCATGTTTATATTTAGTTGCCACACCAATTGGTAATTTAGAAGAAATGACTTATCGAGCAATTAGAACTTTACAGGAAGTTGATTATATTGGTGCTGAGGATACCAGAAATACTGTTAAAATATTAAATCATTATAATATTAGAACTAAATTAATTTCCCATCATGAGCATAATTTAGGGCAATCGATTCCTAAATTGATTAATTTGTTGCTTGATGGTAATAATATTGCATTAGTTAGTGATGCTGGTTATCCAGCTATTTCTGATCCAGGTTATGAATTAGTAAAAGCTGCAATCGATAATGAGATAAATGTAATTCCAATTAGTGGGGCTAATGCTTGTTTAGATGCATTAGTAGTTTCTGGAATTGCTCCGCAACCATTTTTATTTTATGGCTTCTTAGATCATCAAGATAAGAAGAAGAAAAAAGAGTTGCAGGTATTAAAGAATTATCAAGAAACGATTGTTTTTTACGAATCTCCGCATCGTATTACTAAGACACTTAAATTAATGGAAGATATTCTTGGAGATCGACCAATTGCACTTTGTCGGGAAATAACTAAAAAACATGAGGAAATTTTACGCGGATCTATAAGTGAAATTATTAAAGTTGCTGGTGATTTAAAGGGAGAAATGGTTATTGTTGTTTCTGGCAATAATAATGTTATAGAAGAGACAGTTTTTGAGCAAACTATTGTTGAACATGTTGATGAATATGTTAGCAAAGGAATGACTGTTAAGGATGCAATTAAAGAGGTTGCTAAATTAAGAAATATTAAGAAAAATGAAGTATATGCTACATATCATCAAAAGGACGAGTAATTCGTCTTTTTCAATTAAATAAAATTCTTAAAAGTTTCACGTGAAACATTAAAAAAGATGTTTTATTAGCAATACAATAAATTTGATTTAATTCGACAAATATCGTATTATATGTATGGCGAAAGGATGGGAAAGTTATGGAGTATAGGCACGCAATAAATAATAGAAGAAAATTAAAGAAAAAACCAACAATTGCCCTAGTAGTAATTGTTGTTATAGCAATTTTATTAGGAGGAATATTTTGGTTTATTAACCGCGAGGGACCGTATGATAAGTATAAAGTATATAATAAAGATAACAAGAAATTTGGAACAGTAGAACACTATGAAAAAGACGATGATAGTTTCTTTATTTCATTATATTATCCAAAGACAAAAAACAGTAATTTAGATAAAATTGTTAAAGATTATCAAGAAAATTATGTAAAAGAACAAAAGATTAATAAAAATAGTAAAGATATATTATACATGGACTACTCAATCAATGAAGTATATAATCAGTTTATTAACTTAAAATTTAAAACTACTCGTTATGATGAAGATGACAAAGTAGTAGAAACAAAAGAAAAATTATTTACTTATGATACAAAAAAAGAAAAGATTCTAACTGTTGGAGACAGTTTAAGAAATACTTTTAAAACAGTGTTAGCTAGTAGTCAAGGAATTGATAAAGTAGATGCTAAAAGTAACAATTTAACAGTAGAAAAAGATAAATTAATTATTTACACTACTGAAGATTTGAAAAACAAGATTGAAGTTAATTATAAAGATAATAAAGAATTAATCAAATTAGCGAATAAGAATATACCTTCAGATGCACCTTTAGATGTTGCAGGACCTGCTGCTCAGCCTGAAGTTGATCCAAACAAGAAAATGATTGCTTTCACTCTTGATGATGGACCACACAAAACAAATACTTTAAAAGTAGTTGAAATGTTTGAAAAATATAATGGTCGTGCAACTTTCTTTGAATTAGGGAAAAATATTACTTTATATCCTGATGTGGTAAAAACAGTCTATGAACATGGTTTTGAGATTGCTAGTCACTCTTGGGATCATCCAGATTTAAGAAAGTTGGATGCTGAAGGACTTAATAAACAAATTGTTGATACACAAAATGCAATTTATAAGATTACTGGTGCTGAACCTACATTAATTAGACCACCATATGGTGCTTTCAATGATAATGTAAAATCAGTAGTCAAAAATAATGGAATGGAAATTGCTCTATGGAGTGTTGATACATTGGACTGGAAGTTAAAAGATGCTAATAAAATAAAAGAGACTATTATTAAAAATTCATATGATGGTGCAGTAGTTTTATTACATGATATTCATAATTTCTCTGTTGAGGGATTAGAAATGGCTTTGGGAGAACTTTATAACCGTGGTTATCAATTTGTTACTCTTGATACGCTTAAACAATATAAAGATTTGAAAACAGTTTTTCGCTAGTATATGCTAGCGAATTTTTTTACACAAAAAACCATATTTTTAATGTATCTATTATGCAATTGTTTAATATAATCATGATTGGGGTGATTAAATGAATCAAGAAATGATTAATGCTTTTCAAGAACAGAGGCATTTTGAAGAATTGATGCAACCTTATCGGGCAGCTATTATGATTGTAAAGACTAAACTAGAAATCATAGATCAAGAATTGAAATTTAAATGTGAACATAGTCCAATTCATAATATTCAGAGTCGAATTAAATCTCCACAAAGTATTTTAGATAAATTAGAAAGAAAGGGGTTTAGTAAGAACTTTAATAATATTAAAGAGTTAAATGATATAGCTGGCCTGCGAGTGATTTGTCAGTATATCAATGATATTCAATACATTGCACAATTACTAGTTTTACAAGATGATGTAATACAAATAAAACACAATAATTATATTCAATATCCTAAAGAGAATGGTTATCGTAGTTTGCATTTAATTGTGAGTGTACTTGTTTATCAAAGAGAAGGGATGATGCAAGTACCGGTAGAAATCCAAATTAGAACTATTGCAATGGACTGTTGGGCATCGTTGGAACATGAATTAGCTTATAAAACTAATTTTGTTGCTAATAATGATATTAAACAGCGTTTAAAATGGTGCGCCGATATGATGGCTAAGACTGATGAAGAAATGCAAAAAGTTTATTTAGAGTTGAATCAGCCTTGGAGTAACAAAAAATGTTTCACGTGAAACATTTTTTGTTTAATATACTTTTCTAAGTAGAGTTGTTAGTATAAAAATATAAATACATAATATATACTTTTTAAGAGGCAATTACTATGATATATATAGGTACTATATAGTAGTAAGTAAAAAAATAACCTGTAAGCATATATAAAATGATAAGTAGTTATTTGAATTATAATATTGAGCATATTGTAAAGGTAAACAAAGTATATATGCTTATTTTGTCTATAAAACAGAGTAGCAAAAATATTGTAAGATATTTTTTGTGAAGATAGGTTAAGTAATTATTATTGAGAAATCACATTAACTTATTTGAGGCATAGCTAATATGAAGAAAAAGTAATGTATTTTGTGTAGTGGAGGAAAGTAAACTATTTTTAAATCCATATGATAATGTTTTAAGAGTAGTTATTTTAATAATTGGTATTAATAAAATAATAATGAATAATTTATTTCTAATAGATTTTTAACTTAGATATTAAATCATTGTATATTCATAAAGAAAATAATAACTGTGGTTAAGCTAAAATAAAAATTATATTTATACATTAATTAGTTTTGATTCTTTTAAAGAAGTCAATGATAGTATGGCACAACTTGCTATCTATAAATATTACTGGGCAAAGTAGTATATGTTAGCAATAAGATATTTGTGAGTGCTTAGATAGTAATGGATATATTATTTTCTATAAGATATACGCTATTAATAAAAAAATAAAGGTAAGTTATTGTGAAATTGTTTAAATATTAAAATAAATGTCTAATTATTACTGCTATCGAGGTAGAATTATATCCACGATAAGATTGTAATTTTTTCCAATTATATGAAGCAGTAAATAAGTTTCAACAGAAATAAAAAAATATTAAAGAGAGTTAATGCTTGATTCAAAATGTTTCACGTGAAACATTTTGAATCAAAGAAAGGATTAAGTATGTGAGCAAAGAAATAATTAAAAATTAAAGAAGTACTTATTAAAATTGCTACATACTATTGTTCCCACCCAAGAGAAGATGGGATTTTTAAAAGCTGATGATACAATACTAGTTTTATTACAAAATTTTTTAACAGCTAATAATGTTAAAGCTAGTGAATATAGTATGGAACAACGGGCAACATATGTTTATCATTTAATAAATGAAAAATAGATATTTATAATAGATAATTCATATGGAAGAACATTATTAGTCTAAATTTAATTTGACTTTAGGCTTAGAGTTTGCTAAAGTTAAGAGTGGAAAAAGCGAAGATGGGAAGATGTTAAAGTGGCGCATATAGAGACTTAGTGGCAGGTGGAAACTAAGAGTTAAACTTTAAGTGATGGCCCCGGAGCTGTTATCTTGAATAGTTAAAGATAATCGTTTGACTTGCGTTAAAAGTATTGAGTGACACAGCAATGTGTAAAAAAGGTGGTACCGCGATTATTCGTCCTTTTATTAGGGCGTTTTTTTATTTAAAAATAAAGGAGAAATATATATGAAGAATGAAAAAGATTATTATTTAACAACTGCAATTACATATACTTCAGGAAAACCTCATATTGGAAATACTTATGAAATTATTTTAGCAGATGCAATTGCTCGATTTAAAAGACAAGAAGGATATAATGTTTATTTCCAAACTGGGACAGATGAACATGGTCAAAAAATTGAGTTAAAAGCTAAAGAAGCAGGAATCCCGCCAAAGCAGTTTGTTGATGAAAAAGCTGGTGAAGTAAAAAGAATTTGGGATTTAATGGATACTACATATGATCGATTTATGAGAACGACTGATGATTATCATAAGTCACAAGTACAAAAAATCTTCAAAAAATTATATGATCAAGGGGATATTTACTTAGGTCATTATGAAGGTAAATATTGTACGGCTTGTGAATCATTTTTTACAGAATCACAACTAGTAGATGGAAAATGTCCAGACTGTGGGGGTGAAGTCCATGATGCTAAGGAAGAAGCATATTTCTTTAAATTATCAAAATATGCTGATCGTTTAATTGAACATATTGAAACACACCCTGAATTTATTCAACCAGTATCACGAAAGAATGAAATGATGAATAATTTTTTAAAACCAGGATTACAAGATTTATGCGTATCAAGAACCTCATTTACTTGGTCGATTCCCGTAGATTTTGATCCTAAACATGTTGTTTATGTATGGATTGATGCATTAAGTAACTATATTACAGGATTAGGGTATGATGTCGATGGTAATCATGGCGAATTATATCAAAAGTATTGGCCTGCAGATCTACATTTAATTGGTAAAGATATTGTGCGTTTCCATACTATTTATTGGCCAATTATGCTAATGGCATTAGATATTCCTTTACCTAAACAAGTATTTGGACATCCATGGTTATTACAAGGTGAAAGTAAAATGTCAAAATCAAAAGGAAATGTAATCTATGCAGATGATTTAGTAGACATTTTTGGTGTAGATGCAGTTAGATATTATGTTTTACATGAAATTCCATATGATAATGATGGAAGCATCACCTGGGATCTTTTAGTAGAAAGAATTAATTCTGATTTAGCTAATGTCTTAGGAAATTTAGTAAATCGTACTATTGCTATGTCAAATAAATACTTTGGCGGAATTGTTAATAACCCAAAAGTTACAGAAGCAGTTGATGATGAGTTAATTGAAATAGCATTAGCAATGCCTAAAAAAGTAATTGGTAAGATGGATGAATTTAAGTCATCTGATGCCCTTGATGCCATCTTTACATTATTAAGAAGAACTAATAAATATATTGATGAAACAATGCCATGGGCGCTTGCTAAAGATGAAACAAAAAGGGATCGTTTAGCGACAGTTCTTTATAACTTAATTGAAAGTATTCGTTTTGCAGCGATTGCGTTAATTCCATATATGCCATCTACTGCTAATAAGATTTTAGATCAAATTAATACTGATCAAAGAGATTTATTAGCTTTAGATACTTTTGGAACATATAAAGAAGGTACCAAAGTAGCTGAAAAACCAGAAATGTTATTTGCTCGTTTGGATCCAAAAGAAATTCAAAAGAAAGTAGAAGCATTGCAACCGGCAAAACCAGAAGTAAAAGAAGAACCAAAAGAAGATAATACAATTACTATTGATGACTTTAAGAAAATTGAATTAATTGTTGGAACAGTAGAAGAATGCAAAAAACATCCGGATGCTGATAAATTATTAGTATCACAAATTAATTTAGGAAAAGAAACAAGACAAATTGTTAGTGGTATTGCTGATCATTATACTCCGGAAGAATTCGTTGGTAAAAAAGTAATTGTTGTAGCAAACTTAAAACCAGCTAAACTACGAGGGATTGAGTCACAAGGAATGATTTTAGCTGGAGATAAAAAGGGATTATTAGAAGTAATTAGCGTTGAAAATTTACCAAACGGGACAAAAATACATTAATGGCTTCTTTATATCCATTTATTAAAGAGGATATTCTTAAAGATATCCAAAGTGGAGTTTATCAAGAAGATAAAATGCTTCCACCTGAACGAGAATTCACTGAAAAATATCGAGTATCAAGAATGACAATTCGTCGAGCTTTAGATGAATTGATTCAAGATGGAGTTTTAATTAGAAAGTCTGGCAGTGGTGTTTTTATTGCTAAAAATAAAAAGTCACGTAGTATTTCTAAAGTATCAATCCAAACTGATGAAGAAATTGTTAAAACTTATGGTAAAGTTATAATTAAGGTAGTCTCTATAAAAACAGTTGTAAATCATCCTTTAGCACTTAGATATCTTGATGTTAAAACTGATGAGGAAGTATATCAGTTAAAGAGAGTTCAATATGGTGGTAAAACTCCAATTGTCTATGAAAATATTTTCTTACCCAAACGCTATTTTAATTCACTAGATAAGATTGATTGCACAAGATCAATGAGCCAAATTGTTCATGAAACAATAAAAGTTAAAGAGGCAACCAATCGTTCAATTGAGGTTGAGGCACGGTTAGCATCTAAAAAACTTGCAACATATTTAGAAGTTGCTAAGAATGTTCCAATCTTGCAAACAACAATTATTGAAAAGAATGCTGAAAATAATCCTTTATATTGTGGTGTCAATAGTTTTGATGCTACCGAATTTAAATATACATCTGAGTAGTTAAAATGAAGTAAGCCCAGAATCGATTGGATTTGATTCTGGGCCTTGTTTATCTATTAAAACTTTATTGATAATTTCTAGTTTTAGTTTTTGAAGAATAATGATTATTCTTATCTTTTTGCAAAATATCATATATGTGTTTATTAATGATTTTTATCAAATACAGAATACCGTTCTTATTTTATATTTTTGATAATAAACTTATAGCAAGCTCTGCTTTCACTTATTATATATTTCTATATATGTTCTTTTGTTAGCCTTGCCATAATAAAACCCCTTCCAGCTGGTTGTGTCCAACTGAAGAGGGGACTTCATTATAGTTGTTTTTAAATAACTATTATTTGATTGTTTTTAACCATAAAATAAATTCATCAACAGGTAGTGGTTTTGAATAAATATAGCCTTGAACCATATTACAATGGACAGATTTTAGAAATTCTAACTGTTCTAAAGTTTCAATTCCTTCAGCTACAAGCGATATATTCAGTTTATCTGCTAGTTCAATGAAGTTGGCAATAATATCCTTACTTTTTTGACTACTTATATCATCAAAGAACTTTTTATCCATTTTTATGCCATCTACTTTAAAGTCTTTTAATAATCCTAAAGATGAGAATCCAGCACCAAAATCATCTAGAGAACATAGGAAACCATATTGATGAATTTGATGAATTGTATCTTTAATACTTTCAATTTGCTGATTATCAAAGAAAATGGATTCAGTAAGTTCTAATTCAATCAAATTATTTGGAATTCTATATTGTTCTTTAATTCTTGCAAATGCTTTTAAGAAATCATTATCTTTAAAATGAACTCGAGAGACATTGACTGAAATAACAAATGGTTTTTCACCACGAGCAATCATATCCTGTAAAAAGATACATACTTCTTCGAATATATATAGGTCGAGTTTAATAATATTATCATTTCTTTCGAAAAGTGGAATAAAATCAGATGGATATATAGTACCTCGCTCAGGATGGAACCAGCGAACTAAAGCTTCAGCTCCACCGATTTTATTATTAGAAATAATAATTTTTGGTTGTAAAAACATATGAAAATCTTTGTTTTTTATTGAATTCTCAAATAAATCATTTAATTCTTGTTCTTTTTTCATGGTATCCAAAATTTCTTTATCATAGTAAGTACATTTTGATTTCTTACTATTAAGGCGGCAGGCCAAACGAGCATAATCTTGAATAATATTAATTTCTGAATTAGGATTTTCAATTAAACAAGCGCCTTGCAAAATAGTTAATTGTGATGCTTTGTTCTTTGCAAATGAATTAATTTCAGCAATTATCATATCAAGTCGTGATTGAATAATTTGTTTATTAGATTCATTTAGACAAATAAAGAAATGATCATTTTCACTTCGAGCAACAAGTTCATTAGAGCTAATGTTATTGTAAATAACATTATAAATATGTTTTAAAACATCATTCCCTTTATTAAAGCCATAATTCTGATTGATCAACTTAAATTGTTTAATATCTAAAAAAATAACCGTATAATTAGATGGGGGCGCGGTATTTACTAATTTTTGCGCATCTAATTGAAAACCAGCATTATTCAATCCTGCAGTCAATGGATCAGTAAAGGCAATTTTCTCTAACCAGTTCTTGTGTTTTTTGTAAGATAGAAAAATTAAATATAAAAGAACTGAGAAAACACAAATGACACAAGCAACTAAAATAAAGTTATAGAAAATATATTGATTTGTACCACTTGAAATGAGTTCGCCAGGAACTAAGGTTAATAATGTCCAATCATTATGGTCAAGATAATGATAAGATATTATTAAAGAAGTATCATCACTAGCAGTAAACTCAAAAACACCAGATTTACCATTAATGATATTTTTACGCATTTTTTTAATATGATTTATAGCATCAGTATCTGTTCCATCTTTAAAGATATTATCTAACTGCATAAATGGTTTAAGATCAGTGGGGGAAATGACAACATTACCGTTCTGATCAATAATGCAAGATAGACCTTGGCCATTAAAACTTTTAGGTTTAATTAAATTTTGGATATTTTCTTTATCACGAATACCAATAAGTACTTTTGTTATTCCTTTCTCATCATAGATCGGTGTAGAAAAAAGAAGACTCTGACCATCAAGATAGATTAGGTTATTTTCACCTTTAAATGATGAACTTACTAGTGATAAATCAAATGTTTCAGATTGCTCGGGAATTGTATTGCCTTTATCATCAATAACAAACAAATCAGTAAATTCTAAATTTTCACATTTTTTTTGAAGAAAAGAAGAAATCTCTTGATTATCAGGCAAAATATTTATTGAATCAGATAATAGTCTTAACGAAGATTTTATAGCTTCGATTCGCATAGAAATATCATCTGCTAATTGTGAAGTAACATCGTTTACATAAGTATTGGTACTTGAGCCCAAAGTATTATTTAAATTAATTGTATTAAAAATCATCAAGACAATTATGACGATTAAAATTATATAAATATATATTAATTTACCAACAGGGTAGATAGAAGGTTTTTTATTAACTATATTTTTACCAATTTTTTTCATTATAAAAAACTCCCAACTATAAAATTATATCAATTTAATTTTATCATTACCGTAAAAATAAACAATTAAATAATTGGGTACATAAGCATATAGTAGAAAGATTTTTTTTGTGATAAAATTATATTTATATAAATAAATCTAAGTAATTTAATATTATGTGCCTATTTAACGATAAAGGAGTTGATCGTAGTGAAGCAAAAACAAACGTTATTTAATTATTTATACAACAATCTTCATGATTTGATTGTAAGTGGACGTCTTCCTTATGGCTCGAAGCTACCATCAATTTCTGAGTTGTGCGAATTTTACAATATTGGAATTCGAACGGTTAAAGATGTATTGCACGTATTAAAAGAAGAGGGCTATATTTCGACCCATGAACGTAAAGCGACAACCGTTGTGTATAACATTCATAGTAAATTCAAAGAAGATGGCCTTGAATATGTATTAGAGCATCGTCAGGAAATAATCGATGTGTATAAAACGATTGGTTTAATTATGCCGGTAATTTTTTCTTTTGCAGCACAGATATGGGATGAAGAAGACTTACAATTATGCTCTCAAAGATTAAAAGAATCAGAAGATAAGAGTGCAGAGGAACGTGAACGGATATGTACTCGAATATTTTTTGAACTGTTAGATAAATCACATAATCCTTTATTACGAGATATTTTCTCCAGCTTAGAAATATATGCAAGACCAGTATTCTTTGTTAATTATGAAAAATATATTAATTATTTTAATTTAGAATATACTTTTAAAAGTATTACATGGGTTACAAGTTCGTTATTAACTAGGGATAAAAGTGAAATTGAATATCGTTTTGGTTTAATGTACGATACAGTTATCAATGTTATTGAAAAAACATTAACGGACCTAGCTCTTAAATATCCTGAAATAAAAGAAATGACACCCAACTATACCTGGTCTGCAGAATTAGGCAGAGATCATTGTTATACACAAATAGCTCGTGATTTAATTAATAAGATCTCATTAGGTATTTATCCAGTGGGAAGCTTTTTACCGCCAGAAGCAAAATTAGCTAAAATGTATAAAGTTAGCGTTTCTACAATTAGAAAAAGTCTACATATGTTGAATGAATTAGGTTTTGGTGAAACAATGAATGTTAAAGGTACTAGGGTAGTGATACAAGATGAGCAGACTGCAATTAAATGTATGCAAAATAAACAATACCGGCAAGATACTTTATTATATTTAAACGGTGTTCAGGCAATGGTAATTTTAATCAAAAAAGCTGCAACCTTAGCTTTTCCAAATATTACGCAAGAAAAGATCAAAAATCTTCAGGGTGAAATAGAAGATTCAAAGAATCTTATGTTGGAATGTTTGCTTAATTGTATAGTTGACAATTTACCACTGTTACCGTTTAAAACAATTATACAAGAAACTAATAAAATTATTTATTGGGGTTATTATTTTGCTTTTTACCCAAGTGAAAAGCAAAGTATTAATATAATTAACATTAAAAGTAAAAAGGCATTAGAATATCTTTGCTTAGGTGAAGCAGAATGTTTTGCTGACGAAATATCATCGAGTTATAATCATTCACTTAATGTTGTTCGTGATTATTTAATTGAATATGGTTTAGGAGAGGCTAAAAATATTATTTCACCGGAATAAAGTTATATTTATAGAAATATAACTTTTTTATTTTAGAAAATTGTATAGACAATAATATATTTATGATATGATATATATAGAGGTGAATATGATGGAAATAGAAAAATGGCTAAATGATGTATTAGAGAAGAAAAATAAACGAGCAATGCCAATAATTACCTTTCCAGCAGCAACAAAGTTAAATATTAGTGTCAAAAAATTAATTAATGATACCGATCAACAAGTTGCAGCTCTTAAGATAATTAAAGAGGAGTGTAATCCATTAGCAATTTTAGGTTTTATGGATTTATCGGTTGAAGCAGAATGTTTTGGTGCAGAAATAAAGGTTACTGATAACGAAGTACCGACAGTAGTTGGTCAATTAATTGAAGATGAAGATGATGCTCAGGCATTAAAGGTTCCTGCAGTGGGAAGCGGGCGAAGTCAATTATATATTGATGCAATCAAAAAAACTAAAGCAGAAATTAAAGATATCCCTATTTTGGGAGGTTGTATTGGTCCGTTTAGTTTGGCTGGTCGTTTAATGGATGTAAGTGAAGCAATGATCAATTGTTATGAAGAGCCAGAAATGGTACATATTGTATTAGAAAAGGCTACAAAATTTTTGATCGACTATATTTCAGCGTATAAAGAAGCTGGAGCTGATGGAATTTTAATGGCAGAACCACTAGCTGGGGTGCTATCGCCAGTTTTGGCGACTGAATTTTCTAGTACCTATGTAAAAAAGATAGTTACAGCAGTTCAAGATGAAAATTTTATGGTCGTATACCATAATTGTGGTAATAATACTTTAAAAATGATTGATGATTTTAAAGAAATTAAAGCACGAGCATATCATTTTGGTAATGCTATTAACATAAAAAAAATGCTAGAACTAATGCCAAAGGCTTGTCTTGTTATGGGAAATATAGACCCAGTGGAAATAATTAGTAACGGAACCCCAGAAACAATCAAAGAAATTACACTAAATTTATTAAAAGAGTGTAAAGATTATCGTAATTTTATTATTTCGAGTGGTTGTGATATCCCTCCATTAGCCCCATGGAAAAATATTAAAGCTTTTATGGAAGTTTGTGAAAATTATTATGAAAACGATTCTTGAATATTTACAGGAACAAGATTGTAATTTTATCGCCCCTTGTAATGGTCAAAAAAAATGTGGAAAATGTAAAGTAAAAGCTACCAATCGAATCATCGAGGTTAATCATGATGATCTAAAACTGCTTACTAAAAAAGAGCTGGATCAAGGATATCGTTTAGCCTGCAGTCATTTATACCATCAGGGTGACCGATTTATTTTGCCACAAGCAGACGGAGTTATTGAGGATAGTATATATTTAAATGATACCGTAGTAATTACCGAACCTGTTGAGAAAGTTGGAATTATCATTGATATTGGAACAACAACAGTAGCAATGAAATGGCTCAATTTAAAAAGCGGAATGATTATTGAAAGTCAGTCTTTCTTTAATCCTCAAGGCAAATTTGGAAGTGATGTGATTGCTCGAATTGATTTTGATAATCGTGATAATGATCATAAATTAGGTGAACTAATAATTAAAGAAATATTTAGTCGAATCAATGTGTCTACAAAAATCAAAGAAATATTAGTTTGTGGTAATGCAACAATGATTAATTTGTTTTTAAAAGAAAAGGTAAAAACAATTGGAGTATCACCATTTGATGTACCAATCTTAACAATGACTGAATATCCTTTAAATTATTTTATAAAGAGTTCAGTAAAGATTGAAGTTATGACTATGAATCATATTTCTGCTTATGTGGGGAGTGATATTGTCATGGGAATTTATGCTACTAATATGGATAAAAACAAGGAAAATGTATTACTGATGGATTTGGGAACTAATGGTGAGATGGTGATAGGAAATAAGCATCGGCTATTAGCGACATCTTGTCCTGCTGGGCCTGCCTTTGAAGGGGTAAATATTGAATGTGGTGGTCCAAGTATTGCTGGCGCTGTTTGTGCGACTAAAGTCGAAAATAATAAGCTTGTCTATAAAACAATTGATAATCAAGATGCTAATAGTATCTGTGGTAGTGGTTTAATTTCTTTAATCGCTAATTTGCTACGTTTAGGAATTATTGATGATACAGGTAATTTTTTAAATAAGCAAAAAAAATACTATTTAAATGATGAAGTATATTTATCAATTAAAGATATAAAAGCTTTTATGTTAGCAAAAGCAGCAATTCAAGCGGGAAAAGAAGTATTATTGAAGGAATTGAATGAAGAAGTAACAACTATTTATATTGCGGGTGGCTTCGGAAATTATTTGGAGAAAGCGGATCTTGTTACCTTGAATATTATTAGTTCAGAAGAAGCTAACAAAGTTCAATATATTAAAAATAGTGCTATCAGTGGTCTTTATAAACTAATATTGACACGAGATTTTCAGCGAGTTCAACATATTAGTAATCAAACAAAAGTTATCTATTTAGAAAAAGATCCTGATTTTAATGATTATTGGATAGATGCGATGGTGTTTTCATGATAAAAGTTATTGCTTGCAAAATATACGAATATTATATTTCACAACTAGACTTATCACTTGATAATTATGAATTTGTATATCTAGATATACAACAACATAATCAACCACATACTTTAGCAAAAAATATCCAAAAAGAAATTGATAAGAGCAGGGGGGATGAAAAAATAATTGTTTTATACGGACTTTGCGGTAATGCTTTAGTTGAAATACAAGCACGCAATATTCCTGTATATCTAGTTAGAGTGCATGATTGTTTAACTGTTTTATTGGGGAGCAAACAGCGATTTAAACAATTATTTTCAAATCGCTTGTCTTCTTCATGGAGCTGTTATAGTTTAAAAGTTAATGGCTGTAATGTTTATGAAGATGAACAATATTTAAAGTGGTGTCAGCGATACGATCAAGAAACAGCAGACTATTTGAAATCCCAATTACAAACGCAGGATAATGTATACCTAATTTATAATTATTGTGACGATGTTCCTTTTCTTAAAAATCAGGAACAAATTAAAATAGATTTAAAATTTTTAAAACAAATATTATTACAAACTAGTAATGAATTAGTAATTTTAGAAAAAAATCAAAAAGTTGTAATTAGTAGTGATATCGATCAAGTATTTGAGATAATGGAGGAGTAGAAATGATTGAAGAAATTAGTGAATTAATTCAAAAAGGACAAGCTAAAAAGGTTGTCAAATTGGTAAATGAAGCTTTAGAAGCTGGCTTTCCAGCAACGGATATTCTTAATCAGGGGTTGTTGAAAGGTATGGATGCTATTGGTGTAAAATTTAAAAATGAAGAAGTTTTTGTTCCCGAAGTATTAGTTGCAGCTCGGGCGATGAATAAGGGAATCGAGATTTTAAAGCCATATTTACAAGATACGGAACATCAAAGTAAGGGAACCGTTATTCTCGGTACTGTAAAAGGTGATCTTCACGATATTGGAAAAAATTTAGTTAAGATCATGTTGGAAGGAAAAGGTTTAGAAGTAGTTGATTTAGGTGTCGATGTAGATGCACAAAAATTTGTTGAAGAAGCAAAAATACATCAAGCACAAATTATCTGCTGTAGTGCTCTTCTAACAACGACAATGCCAGAAATGAAAAAAGTAGTTGATTTAGTTGCTCAAGAACATTTAAATGTTAAAGTTATGATTGGTGGAGCACCTGTTAATCAAGATTATTGTAATGAAATAGGCGCTGATTATTATACAGATGATGCCACTAGTGCAAGTGAAGTTGCTTATGCAATCGTGGGAGGTACGTTATGTTAACTAAAGCAAAAAAAGAACAGTTAGTTGAAGATTTTGAAAAATGGTGGGAGCATAAATTAGAACGGCCAATTATTCAAGTAACTTTATTTGATGAAGATTATCAACCTCAAAAACACCGATATAATCGAGGGGAATTATTAGAAATGCTATATGATTTAGATAAGCCGGTTAATGAGGTAGTTCAAGCATATCAAGAAACATTTTTTTCGAATATTTATTTGGGTGATGCTTTTCCTATCTTTTATATGCGCTCAACCGGAGTTTTAGGAGCCTATTTAGGTCAAACTTATCATATTGATGTAAAACAAGGGACAATTTGGTTTCAAGAAATGAAAGGATGTGAGTTAGAAGATATTCATCCTCGCCTAGAGGAAACATATCCCTTATATCAAAGATCATTAGAACTAATCAAAGCATTTAATCAGTTTTATGGAGATGATATTGCAATGGGAATTGCTAATCTTGGAGGAATGATGGATATCGTTGAATCAATGAGAGGGGCAAATAACTCACTAATTGATTTATATGATGATCCTGATGAAGTTCAACGTTTAAATGATGACATTTACAAAGCATTTGAACAAGCCTATGAAGAGATGATTGCTAGTATTGATTTAAATAATACTTTGGGTTATACCGGATGGATCAGTCTATTATCACAAAAACCATATTTTATTTCTCAATGCGATTTTTGTTGTATGATTGGTCCAGAGCAATTTGATGAGTTTGTTTTTGAAACCTTAAAGAAAGAGGCATCCTTGATTGAGCGGTCATTCTATCATTTAGATGGTCCTGGTGCAGTACGTCATCTTGATAAGATCATTGAATGTGGTTTTAAAGGAATTCAATGGATCAATGGTGCTGGAGCAAAACCATTAAATGATCCTTGCTGGAATGAAATTTATCAAAAAGTGCATGATGCGGGCTTACTACTACAAGTTAATATAAGTGGCAAAGAAGAATTAGAATATATTGATTATATTGTTGATTATCTTGGAAGTCCTAAAGGTATTGCTTTTATTTGTACTGGCAGCAGTAAAGATAAAGAAGTCTTTGAAGCTTATTTAGAAAAATATCATATTCCTAATTAAGTACCATAATCGTGGTACTTTTTTTAAAAGCTTCACGTGAAACTATTCAATTATGATATAATAAAAAATAAGGATAAGGGGGATAAATTATGCAGTTACCAGAAAAAGTAGAACTGGCTTTTTTACCAACACCAATATATAAACTAGAGAAGTTATCTAAACAATTCCAAAAAAATATTTATATAAAAAGAGATGATTTAACTGGAATAGAAACATCGGGTAATAAAATTAGAAAGTTAGAATATTCATTGAGAGAAGCATTTGAACAAGGTTGTGATTTAGTCATTACTTGTGGGGGTATGCAGTCAAATCATGCTCGTGCAACAGCCTATGCCGCAGCTAAGTTATCAATGAAAAGCTGCTTATTACTTCGTGGCAATGGAAGTAGTGAGCCAGTCGAAGGAAACTATTTTTTAGACCGCTTAGTTGGTGCAGATATTGTTATCAAAGAACCTGAAATTTTTAATCGTGATAAGGATAAGATCATGCTGAAATTAAAAACTGCCTATGAAGCTAAAGGATATAAACCATATATTATTCCAATGGGAGCAAGTAATGGAATTGGTACTTTAGGTTATGTTGAAGCTTTTACAGAAATCTTAAAACAAGAAGAAGCTATGAAAGTAGAATTTGATACAATTATTAATGCTGTTGGCAGTGGGGGGACTTATGCAGGTTTATATATTGGAAATGAGCTTAATCGTACTAAAAAACAAATTATTGGATTTAATGTTTGCGATGATAAGGAATACTTTATTAAGGAGATAACAAAAATTATTAAAGAGGCGCAAGTATATTTTGATCAGGAAATAAAAACAGAGCGGATCAAGATAATTGATGGTTATGTTGGTCAGGGATATGCTTTAAGTCGAAGTGAAGAACTTGATGCTATTGCATCTTTAGCTAAATTAGAAGCAGTAGTATTAGATCCTGTATATACTGGTAAGGCATACTATGGTTTGATCAATGAATTAGAAAAAGGAACGTTTGTTGATAGTGAAAATATTTTATTTATGCATACTGGTGGAATCTTTGGGCTATTCCCGAAACAAAGTCAATTTAAATAAAAAAAGGTAGTATTATGAAATGGACACTGTTATTTGGACAACCAAATAATGGAGGTTCTTTTTATAATATTACCTTTTAATAAAAGCTTATTTATGAGGTGCTAATTTTACCAGGATACCACTGCCAGCTAATCGAGGTCGGATGACTAAATAGATAGTAGAAGCTAAGGCGACAGTAATAACAGCATTAACTGAAGTTGTAATAGCGTTCCAGCTTGCTAAGGTGGCAGCAGCCTTTTCTGGAGCACCTAAAATCATCGAATTATAAAAATAGCCAAAGATTGGCTCTCCAACCACATTAAAAAACATTCCAGCCATACAAGAAATGACAACATAAATTATTAAATGAGAATCATTATCATGTTTTTCAATTTTGAAAATTTTATGTGCAACTAATCCAGTAACGATTCCAATCATTAATTTAAGGATAATTGTTTTAGGTGCATAGGTAACATAAACAGGATCAAGTAGATCACCAATTCCCATTCCAATCGCTCCTGCAATTCCTCCAGGAAGTCCCCCTAGCAATAATGCAGCTAAGACACAAAAGGTATTTCCTAAATGAAATGATGTAGTTCCCCCTGGAGTTGGTATTTTGATTTGTAGAAAAGTAAAAGAGACATAGGCTAATGCAGCCATCAAACCAATTGTCGCTATTTTAAGTGTTTTATTATTCATAAAAATCCCCCTATTTATTAAATCTATAAGTATCTTAACATCACACTGGATATTAAAAAAGATACAGTTTTTAATAAATTTATAAGGACAGTAAGAAAATTTGCAAGTTTTAGGATTGTACAATTATTAATGGTTAAGTTACAATATAATTATAGTAGTCTAGGAGGTGTCAGGATTGAAATTCAAAAATATCGAAGAGTTAATGGATAAACTAAATAATGAATATAAAGTCCTTCTAGATGTTATTGATAATGTTATTCTCGTAATTGATAATGAAATGAAGATACTTTTTGTGAACCGGAAAGGTCGTAAGCTGATAGGTGAAAATGTATTAATGCAGCCTTGTAAAGCTCTTAAAATGGATAATTGTAGTACGGAAAAGTGCTGTATTATGCGTTACCTTCACGGTTTACAACCATTAGATAATCTTCATAAAGATGGAAGTGTAGAAAAAGTAACAGTTTCAAGATTTTATGATAACCAAAACAATCCGCAAGGTTTTATTATCGTAGCTACCGATATAACCGAATTATCAAATATGAAAAAGGAGCTTCTAATAGGTGAAGAAATTTATAAGCTTGCTTTAAAACAAGCAAATACAACATTGTGGCAATATGATGTGTTAAATCATACAATTGAGCAGCTATTTTGTCCTGATGAAGTTGCATTAGGAATTTTAGATATTAATAAAACTTATTATAATATCCCAGAAAGTTTGGTTGAAACAAAGATCATCAGTCAAGAGGATGGTTTACGAGTAAGAAAATTATGCCAAGAGATTGAAAAAGGCAGGCCTGAAACTTCAATTGAATTAAAGATGAAGCGTGGAGATGGAGAAGAACGCTGGATCAGTCTAAAATGTTCAACAATCTTTGATGAGCAGGGACGTGCAGTTAAATCAATTGGAATCGGTAAAGATATTACGGATTTTGTTGAACTAAAGAGCAAGTATGAAATTGAACGAGAATATCGTGAGGCTTTAGGTAAAGATGCACTGAGTTATATTGAAGTTAATTTAACGATGAATGAAGTTATTGATCGGAAAATAGCAAAAAATAATTTTATTGATTTTTATGATGGTAAAAACTATGAAAAATCAATTTTAAAACTAAGTGAAAATTCAATTCCTAGCGAGTATGGCAAAGTGCTTCGTGAATTAAATCGGCAAAATTTATTAAATAATTATCGTGATGGAAAACGTAAATTAGATTTAGAATATCAATTCTATAATAAGTTTAAAGATAATTATAATTTTATTCAAATTACACTATATTTGATTGAATTTAATAAAGATATTTATGCTTGTGGTTATATCAAGGATATTAATGAAAATAAAGTACATGATCTTGTACTAAAGAAGAAAATTGAATTAGATCCACTAACAGGGCTATATAATCGAGAAGCTATTGAAATTAAAACAAATGAAATTATTCAAAATTTTCCTGAAAATAATCATGCGATTATGATCTTAGACATTGATAATTTTAAGCAGGTTAATGATAATTTCGGTCATTTATACGGTGATGCATTTTTGTGTGAAATATCTCGAAAAATAAAATCTAAATTTCGAAATGATGACTTAGTTGCTCGTCTTGGTGGTGATGAGTATTTAGTTTTAATGAAGAATATTTCAAACAGTGAACTAGCTATTGATAAGGCTAATGATCTATGTAAACTGATTGAAGGTGCTTATGGAACTGGAGGAACAAAAGTTAAAGTAACGGTATCTGTAGGGGTAGTTTTATACCCTAATCATGGAAAAACATTTGATGAGTTATATCACCATGGTGATCAGGCTTTATACAAAATTAAAAAGAATAATAAAAATGGTGTTTGTTTGTATGATGAGAGTTTAGAGATTAGTGATGGTCAATTGGATAAAGTGAATAATATTGTTGATCGGGCTACCAAAAAGTTTTCTGATAATGTTGGTGAGTATATTTTTAGAATTTTATATAAATGTCAAGATTTAAATGAAACAATTACAGCAGTCCTAGAATTATTGGGAATGCATTATTATATGAGCCAAAATTTAATTATTGTACGAGATTTGGATATTGGGAAATACAAAGTAAATAATTATTGGAGTTCAAAGAATGAAGATTTAACAAAAGTTATTGATGTTACTTATCATGATTATTGGCCTGAGTATGTACGGCAATTTGATGATGAGGGGATTCTTTGGGTCAATGATATCAAGGCTTCAGATGTTTCTCCAGCAATTAAAACACTTTATGCTAATAGTAAGACCCGTATGGTAATTAGTGGTCTTATTAAAAACGGCGATGATATTATTGGTATCATAAGCATGGAACATGAAAAACCCTACGCTTATAAAGCGGAAGAAAAAGAAATGTTATTAACTTCGATTGCTATCATTAGTACTTTTCTTGTTAAAAAATATCAGGAAAAAGAAAAGAATCAGTATTTAAATGCAATTCAAATGATTTTAGATTTCCAAGAAAATGGGATTTACGTTATTGATCCCAACACATATAAACTTGTGTATTATAATCATAAAATCAAACATATTTTTAATCAGGTAAAAGTTGGTGATTATTGCTATAAGTCTTTTAGAGGCTATGATGAACCATGCGCTGACTGCCCAATTAAAGATATGAAGGATAGCGATTTATCGTATACTAAATTGATTTATAATTGTAACATTAGTGCTCAGTTGGAGACAACGGTAAAACGTGTTCGGTGGATCAATGGTCAAGATGTTGCTGCAGTTACTAGTATCGATATAACAAAATATTATAATGAAAAGTAGGATCAAAGTATCCTACTTTCTAAATAAAGGGGGATTTTTTTTATGAGAATTTATTTCCGGGGAAATTTATACGGTTGTAATCAGGCAACTGCTTTTGTAGAAGATAAGGGAAAAATTATCTTTATCGGAAGTGATAAGGAAGCATTAAAATATTCTGGTGAACAAATTGATTTAAATAATAAATATGTATATTCAGGTTTTAATGATTCGCATATGCATTTAGTTAATTATGGTCAAAGTTTAAAAAATGTTCTATTAGAAAAGCATACTAATTCGCTTAAAGCACTTTTAGAAGAATTAAAGAAACATTTAGTAAAGGGGCAGTGGCTGATTGGGCGGGGCTGGAATCATGATTATTTTACAGATGAACAGCGTTTTCCTACCCGAAAAGATCTTGATATGATTAGTGAAGAGGAACCGATTGTAATTACGCGGACTTGTGGACATATCTTAGTTGCTAATAGCAAAGCAATTGAATTAGCAAATATTACCAGTGAAGCAGTCGAGGGTGGCTATTTTGATTTAGATGCAGGATTATTTCAAGAAAATGCACTTTATTTGATCTATGATACAATCCCTCAGCCAACTATTGAAGAAATAAAAGATAATATTTTAATCGCTCAAAAAGAGTTACATAGTTATGGAATAACATCTGTTCAAAGTGACGATCTCTTGAGTGCCACTAGTGATTATCATGATGCTCTACAGGCTTTTGAACAATTAAGAGCAGAAAATAAACTAACGATAAGAGTTTACGAACAAGCACAGTTGCCGACGTTAAAAGCCTTAAAAGAGTTTATTAATTTAGGTTATTGTACCGGTAGTGGTGATGATTTTTTTAAAATAGGCCCATTAAAAATGCTTGGGGATGGATCATTAGGAGCACGAACTGCTTTTTTAAGTAAGCCTTATTATGATGCACCTAAGACACGAGGAATTCCTGTTTTTAGTCGTGAAGAAATCAAAATGATGTTTGACTACGCTAATCGTCATGAGATGCAGATTGCTATTCACGCAATTGGTGATGGAATCTTAGATTGGATTTTTGAAGGATACGAAAATGCGTTAAAAAACTATTCTCGTGAAGATCCACGACATGGTATTGTGCATTGTCAGATCACTCGAGAAGATCAGTTGCTTAAATATCAGCAGTTACATTTACATGCTTATATTCAAAGTGTCTTTTTAGATTATGATAATCATATTATTAATCAAAGGGTTTCTCCCCAATTAGCACAAACATCATATAATTTTAAAAGACTTCGTAATATAACGACTATTTCTAATGGGTCAGACTGTCCAGTTGAAGCCCCAGATGTTTTAAAAGGGATTCAATTAGCGGTTACAAGAACATCTATCGATGGGACTGGACCATATCTAAAAGAGCAGGCATTAACTAGAGAAGAAGCGATCGAGTCGTTTACGATCGGTGGTGCATATGCTTCATTTGAAGAAGAGGTCAAAGGAACTTTGGAGGTAGGAAAGTATTGCGATTTTGTTGTGCTTAGTGATAATATATTAGACGTAGATGTTCAGCATATTAAAGACATTAAAGTATTGGCTACTTATGTAGGTGGGCAATTAGTCTATGGAGGTCAGTAAATGAGAGTAAATGAACAGGCAGTAAAAAATATTTTAAAATCGGTTGGTAATGCTAAATTGGTCGCAGCAACAAAATATGTTGGAATTGAAGAGATTAATGAATTAGAAAAACTAGGAGTAAAGTATTTTGGCGAAAATCGAGTCCAAGCTTTTTTAGAAAAATATGAAAAGTATCATGGGGCACAAGAATTTCATATGATAGGAACGCTACAACCAAATAAAGTTAAGTATATAATTGATAAAGTTAGCTTGATTCATTCAATTGATAGTTATTCATTAATTAAAGAAGTAGAAAAACAAGCTAAGAAGCATGATTTAAAAATGCCAATATTAATCCAAGTCAATGTAGCAAAAGAGGAAAGTAAGCATGGTTTTGCAGTAGAAGAAATTGAAGATGTATTTGATTATTTAAAAGAATGTCCCCATTTAATTGTAAAAGGGCTAATGATGATGGCACCACATATTGATTCTAATGATACAGCAGTATATTTTAAACAAACAAAGGAGTTATTTGATCAATTAAATTGTAAATATTCAGAGTTTGAAATGACAGAATTATCAATGGGGATGTCTAATGATTATCACGAAGCGTTAAAGTATGGAGCAACGATGATAAGGGTAGGAAGTGCCTTGTTTGAATAAAGTAAAGTTTATAGAGTCGCGGAGTTTATTAATTTAAAACTCCTTTTTTCATTATAAAATATAATGTATTTTAAGAGATTTGGATATTATTTCAAATTTCTTTTTTTATTGAACTTGTAAAATGCTTCTCAAGAAATTGAAAGAATTTGCAAATATTTGCTCTTTTGAATTTAGGTATAATGAAATTGTAAAGGAAGGAGGCTTTTAAATGGAAGCTTGGGAAAATTATTTTGAAGTTATGGAAAAGGTTGTTGCACAAGTAAAAAATACGCAAAAAGATAATATCAAAAAAGCTGCAAAAATACTTGCTGATACAACTGAAAAAGGAGGTCTTATTTATGGGTTTGGGACGGGTCATTCTCATTTAGTAGTCGATGATGCATTTTGGCGAGCTGCTACCCCGGCTAATTATTGTGCTTTGCTGGAACAAAGTGCAACAGGCAGTTTTGAAATTACAAAAAGTTATCACATTGAAAATATGTATGAAATTGGAAAAATGATAGTTGATTATCATCGAATCACCCCTAATGACTGCATGATTATTATTTCTAATTCTGGCAATAATATTGCACCAGTAGATGCTGCTATAAGGGCAAAAGAAAAGGGAATTCCTATTATTGCGATTACTGCAGTGGAATATAGCCAATTCTTAAAGACAAAACATAAGGCAGGAGTGAAGCTTAAAGATGTTGCTGATGTAGTGTTAGATAATTGTTCATTAATAGGTGATGCGGCAATTGAGATAGAAAATTTTCCTATGAAAGTGGGGGCAACTAGTACAATACCAAATGTCTTTTTACAAAATGCAATATTATGTGAAATGGTTGATATTTTAGTTAAAAAGGGAATTCACCCGGATGTTTATTACAATGGTCATATGGCTTTTATGAATGAAGATTGTGCTGATCATAATGATAAATTAGTGGATAAATATTTTTATCGGATAAGGAATTTATGATGAAAGCAAGATCAAGATACTATCAGCATATTCATGATATTTTAAATAATATTGTAGATTCACAAGAAGCAGCTATTCAAAAAGCTGCCTTAGAAATGACCCAATGTATTGAAAAGGGACATACGATTTATGCTTTTGGAGCTTCTCATGCGGGAATTCTTACCCAAGAACTGTTTTATCGGGCTGGTGGATTGGCTTTAATTAATCCAATTATGGCAAAGGAAGTTCAATTAGATGTAAGACCAATAACTCTAACCTCGCAAATGGAGAGACTACCTGGTTATGGGACATTGATTTTAGAGCATACGCCAATACAAAAAGAAGATGTTCTAATTATTCATTCAGTTTCTGGTCGAAATACAATTGCAATTGATATGGCATTACGGGCTAAGGCAATGGGTGTGATCGTGATTGCTGTTACAAATATAGAATATAGTCAAGCTGTAGTTTCGCGACATGAAACAGGAAAGAAATTGTTAGATATTGCAGATATTGTTATTGATAATTGTGGAGATTTTGAGGATTCCAGTATTACTATTGATGGTCTAGACCAAAAGGTTGCCCCAACCTCTACAATAGCCGGAGCTTTTATTTTAAATAGTGTGATTATTCAAGTAGTAGAAAATCTAGTTAATGACGGCTTCGAACCACCGATTTTTCATAGTGCTAATATTGATGGAGGTGACGAATATAATCAAAATATCTTAAACCAATATAAAAATCGCATTCATTATATGAAGTGAGTAGAGAGGAGGCGTATGATTCTCTTATTGAATCATATGAGGATATCTTATGAATACTAGAAGTGTGGAAATATTGAAGAAGCTGTGCGGCGGAAAAAACTATCAAGTAGAAGATTTAGCACATGATTTTGAGATCTCTATTCGAATGATTAGATATGTTATTGATGATATTAATGATTTTTTAGAAACAATAAATATTAAAAAAAATATAATGATAAGAAATGGAAAGATTCAGTTTAATATTACTCTTCAAGAAAAAGAGATACTGATGAAAGAAATTTCGAATTTGGATAATTATGTATATGCGATAAGTCCGTTTGAAAGAAAGTGCTATATTTTAGTTTCAATGTGGTGTTGCAGTGAACCACTCACAAGTCAGTATTTTGCTGATGAAATGAATGTTAGTAAAAGTAGTATTGATAAAGATATTCTTTCGATAAGACAAGAATATGAGGGATATGATTTTTCTATTAATGTAAAAACAGGAAAAGGCAGTTATATAGAGGGTGACGAAAGAGACATACGCTCATGTTTCTTTAGAGTTATTGAAAAGAATATTGATTTTAATAAATTTATGCACTTTCAATATACACCAATAACTTTTATTGAAAAGAATATTTATCGAATGGTCTTCGATAAATACTGGAAAATCATTATTAAAGTTATGAATGATTTTGAAAGTCATAGTGAAAAGAAATTAACCTATTTATCATATAAAGATATTTGTATCCATTTAGCTGTTTCTTTGACAAGAATAGAATTAGGGTATGATATCATCCTACATCAAGATTATTTGATTGAGATTTCAAAAACAGAAGGATATCATGATGCTCAATTTATTTGTTCACAAATAATGCAGGCATTAAATATTAAGATGTCACAATCAGAAGTTGCTATTATTACGATCTTATTAAATAGTGCTAGATATACGACTTTAAAGCGATATGTTATCTATGATTGGGCTAATATACAAATGATAGCAACTACTTTAGCCTTTAAAGTAGGAGAAAAACTTAATGTAAATTTTAGTCGAGATGAGGAATTGATCAATTCTTTAACCCTCCATTTAGGTCCTACAGTATTTAAACTGCAAAATCAAGTACCGGTTGTTAATCCGAGTTTGACAGTTATTAAGAAAAATTATCATGAAGTTTTTATAGCATTATTAGAAACAATTGATGAATTAGGCTATAAGGAATTAAAAGGAATTAAAGAGGATGATATAGCTTTTTTAACGCTTCATTTTTGTGCCGCTTTAGAGAGAAAAAATCGTTTTAAAGATGTGTATAATGTTGTAATTGTTTGTGTTCATGGTTTTGGGACGGCTTCTTTAATGAAGGAGATGATCTGCTCGAGATTTAAAAATATTATTGTGAAGAAAACAGTAACTGAAGAACGGATTTTAAATATAGATCTCAGTAATATCGATTTTATTATTTCAAGTATTGATCTACAAATAATGCAGTGTTTGGTTGTTAAAGTCAATGTAATTTTAAAAGAGAGTGATTATCGATTGATTGAAAATGCTATGGAAAAAATTGTTCATCAAAATATTCAAGAAAGTGATACTTTTATGGATGGAATTTTAAGTATTGTTAAGAGAAACTGCGAGATTGTAAACTATCAGCAGCTTTTCGATGATTTCAGTGAATATTTTAAAGATTTAGGAATTGATGCAGGAATCAAACTGCAGCCATTATTAAATGAATATTTAACTGCTGATAAAGTTCTACTATGTGATACGGTCGATCATTGGGAGACTGCAGTCTGCTGTGCCGGACAAATGCTAGTTAAGAGTCAAGATATTGCAGAATGTTATATTAAATCAATGATAGATACGGTGAAAAAATCAGGGTCATATATGGTTATTGATGAAGGAATAGCCCTTATTCATGGAGAAATTGATTATGGGGTTAATCAAACATCAATGAGTCTGTTAATTATTAAAAATGGTGTCAAATTTAATCATGATAAATATGATCCAGTGCATATTATTTTATGTTTAGCGGCTAAAGATAATTATACGCACATGAAAGCATTAAATAATTTTATCAAATTTTTAGAGAATATAAGAAATAATGGGATAGAACGTTATTTTGAACTAGACTATGTTTTAGACCAGATTAATGAGGTAAGTAAATATGATTAAATATATAAAAGAGAATTGTGTGGATTTTTATAAAGAGTGCCATGATTGGAAAGAAGCAATTGTCTATGCTGGTTATCTATTAGAGAAAAATGGCTATATTGATCACCAGTATATAAATGATATGGTGAATATTATTGAAAAAAATGGCCCCTATATTGTAGTCATGCCAGGGGTTGCCTTGGCTCACGCAAGACCAAATGGTCATGTGTATCAAAATAGTATTAGCTTAGTAACTTTTAAAAATGGAGTGAAGTTTGGACACTCTGTTAATGATCCAGTTCGAGTATTGTTAGCGCTTGCAGCTAAAAGTGATGAGGAGCATTTAAAGCTGTTTCAAGAAGTGGCACTATGTCTAATGGATAGAAAATATTTACATAAAATATTTAATGCCCGTTCTTATCAAGATATTTTAAAGGATAATAAAAATATTGATGCTATTAAAGGGGGACTGATAGTTTCTTGTTATGCTGATTCAGCAATAAATCCCTATATGGACAATTCTATTGCAATTCAATGCCTGGCTCAAAGTTGTGTTGCTGGAGGAGCTAAGGCGATAAGAACAAATTTAGAACATGTAAAGGCAATTGCAGAAGTTGTAGATGTTCCGCTTATTGGTATTAAAAAAATCTATAAAGGAGATGATCCGCTTCATTCTAGTTTTAGAATTACACCAACAATGGATGAAGTCGATCAGCTAGTTGCAGCTGGCGTTGATGGTATAGCCATAGATTGCACTCAAAGAGAACGTTATGATGATTTATCATTAGAAGAATTTGTTAATAAAATAAAAAATAAATATCCAGAGTTATTTGTTATTGCAGATATTTCTACAGTGGAAGAGGGAATCAGAGCATCTAAAGCGGGAGTTGATGCAGTAGGTACTACTTTATCAGGATACACGCCATATTCTAAAAATCCAATTATATTTGGAACAGTGCCATCACCAGATCCAGATTATGAAATTATTAAAGAGCTAAAAACAGCCGGAGTATCAAGAGTCATTGCCGAAGGAAGAATTAATGACGGTAGTAAGATGAAGAAATGTATAGAGGCAGGAGCTTTTGCAGTTGTTATCGGAACATCCATAAGTGAGCCAGCTAAAATAGTAAAAACAATATTACATGATGCAAAAGAGGGATGAAAAATGAAAAGTTTTAAAGTTATCACGGTATGTGGTGCCGGAGTCGGAACAAGCACTTTGTTAAGAATGAATATTGATAAAACTTTTAAAAAATTTGCTTTACCATTAGAGGTAACAGTTGAGAATAAAGGATTATCAATGTCTAAAGGACTAATGTGCGATGCAGTATTTACTTTTGAATCGTTTGCTGATGAATTACGTTCTTGTTATGAGGATGTTATTGTAATCAATAATCTAATGGATATGAATGAATTAGAGGAAAAAATAAAAAAATTATTAGAAAAAAAGAATTTATTGTAGAGGAGTGAGATTATGTCAGTATTTAAAGTTATTGTAGATATTTTTCAAAATTATGTGTTTAATCAGCCGTTTATTTTCTTAAGTATTGTTGCGATGATTGGTCTTATTTTACAAAAAAAATCAATAGATAAAATTATTTCTGGATCAGTCAAAACGGGAATCGGTTATTTAATTCTAAGTGTAGGAACAAGCACAATCGCAGGCGTAGTTACGCCGATAGCTACGCTGCTGGAAAAAATTATGGGGATTGAAACAGTTGCAACTGGAATGGGAACAAATGCATTTACTGAACAGTGGGCATCGACGATTGCAATTATTATGGTTATTGGTTTTTTTATAAATCTAATTTTAGCTAGATTTACACCATTTAAGTACGTGTTTTTAACAGCACATCAAACATATTATTTGATCTTTGTTTATTTAGCTGTAGCTGTAGAAGTGTTTGCTAATCCAAATAATACGTTAGTCATTATTATTGGTGGTCTACTAACAGGAATCTACTGTACTTTAGCTCCAGCATTGGCCCAGCCTTTCTTGAGAAAGGTTACCGGCAGTGATGATTTTGCCTATGGTCACACCACAACATTCGGAGTTATTACGGGTTCATTAGTTGGAAATTTATTTAAAAAACATAAAAATGAATCGTCTGAAAACATTAATATTAATCCTAAATTAAACTTTTTAAAAGACATTACAGTTTCTACCGCTTTAGTTATGACAATCCTATATATCGTGGCAGTATGCTTGGCTGGTTTTGATTATGTCGAAGCGAATTTAAGTAATGGACAGCCCGCAATTTTATATGCGATTGTTTCTGGCGTTCAATTTGGAGTGGGGATTACAATTGTATTGAATGGTGTTTCAATGATGGTTTCAGAGATCACAGAAGCGTTTAAAGGTATTTCTGAAAAAATTGTACCTAATGCAGTACCAGCATTAGACTGTCCTGTCGTTTTTAACTTTGCTCCAACTGCAGTTATGCTAGGTTTTTTAAGTTGTTTAGGTACAGTTATATTGTGTACGATTATCTTTGGTGCAATTGGCTGGTATGCTCTGACACCACCGGTTATTACTACCTTTTTTGGAGGTGGACCAGCAGGTGTTTTTGGAAACTCTACAGGAGGCTGGCGTGGGGCTATTTTAGCTGGAGTCGTTGCTGGACTGTTATTGTCATTTGGACAAGCGTTAACGGTAGGCGTTTTATCAACAACAGTAGCGGACTTTGCTAGATGGTCAAATGATTTTGATTATTCTGTATTTCCAGCGTTTTTCAAATGGATACTACAGTTGTTTGCTTAAAATTATAAGGGATAAAATTATCCCTTTTTAAGTTTATTAAGATTGTCAAGAAAAGAAAAAGAAACTGACTGTCTTTTATATTTGTGTATTTAGCTCCTTAAAATTAACTTAATTAAAAAACTTTGACTATCTAAATAATTGCAATTCTGATGAAAATAGGATATTTTAAAGAAAGGGATAATTTAAGGGGATAAAGAAAATGATAACAGTTGCTAATAGTGCCGAGTATTTTATTAACGAATTTACTCAAGAAATATATGATCAAGTGTTAGATCATGTTGATTTTAAAAGCCTGGAGTGTAGTTGTGGGGCCAAAGGGAGTTTTGTTAAGATTGGATGTTATCCAAGATTTTATAAAACTGCAACTAATAAAATTTGTATTCGAATCCAGCGTGTGATGTGTAAACACTGTGGAAAAACACATGCAGTTTTTGTTGAGTGCATGGTACCTTCATCAATGCTTTTGCTGACTACACAAATTGAGATGCTAAGATCTTACTATAATCACCGGTTAGAAGAATTTTTAAGTAGTTATCCAACTATTGATCGTCCAAATGCTATTTATGTTATTAAAAATTATGAACGGAAGTGGGTAAATTATCTAAAAAAATCTGGATTTACCCTAAAAAGTAAAGAAAGAGAGATTCAGAGATATTTCTTTGAAAAATATCAAGTACAATTTTTACAGATGAAATGTTTCTCAAATTCATCCTCGTCACGCCTACTGAACCATTTGGTTTAGCTAATTTGCTATATACACATAAGTTTTATGTTCGAAATTGGAAAAATTTGTTATACTAGCACTCGGGATAAGTTAGGGGGGAGTGTATAAATGAGTTCTTTGAACATGAAATTAATATTAAATCACAAGTTCTTGGCAAATTATGAAACAGGCTCGGATATGATGTTTTAGTGCGCTTAAAAATAGGTTTTTAGACATGGGATAAAGGAAAAAAGTGAGGAGAAGTGTATTAGGCACAGAGTTATTTAAAAATGAATAATAAGGCAGGTATTGTGATTTTAACAGAAAATCATTTGTTGAAAGAGGAACTGGTCAATAAGATTAGAAGTAATGATCATTATGAAATTATTGCAACTTTTAATGATGGTGGTATATGTGAAGACTATTTAGCTACGCATACATGTGATTTACTTGTAATTGATTTAATTTTGACTAATATAGATGGTGCTGGAGTGATTGGGAATATAAGATCTAACAATCCAAAAGCCTTAAAACATGTTATTTGTATTAGTGATTTTACTAACTCACTAGTATTTGAAATGTTAGAAGGCTTAGCAGTAGATTACTGTTTAAAGAAACCGGTTGATTTAAACTATTTTATGGAAATCATTGATCGTATCTTAAAAATTAGATTAAAACATAATTTAGGTATTGACGATTATCATCAAACAGTTCTAAAAAAGGAAATTCATGATACGTTTATGAAAGTGGGAATGCCACGACATTTAAAAGGCTATAATTATCTAGTTACAGCAATTGTTTTAGTTTGTGGAAATATTAATCTTTTAGGAGAAATTACTAAAGAATTATATCCGCGTATTGCTAGAACTTATGGAACAACGGCATCACGAGTTGAACAGTCGATTCGTCATGTTTTAAAATGTACTTGGGAAAGTGGTTGTCAAGATGAGCTAGAGCAGCTATTTGGATTTCGGGCAAAACGTAAAACATGTAATTCTGAATTTATTTCAACAATTGTAGATGAGTTATTATCAAAGTATAAAGGAAGTTAACGATCCGAGGATTTAATTCCTCTTTTTATGTCAGTTATGGAGATCTCCATGATTGATATAAGAAAAAGATTAGTTTTTCTAAAATTAGGTAGAAAAAAAGAGCTTACGCTCTTATAAGTAACTATGACGGCTTGCCGCTTTTGTTTGATGTTCTAGACGAAGTTTATCAGCAATCATTGCAATAAATTCAGAATTGGTAGGTTTTGATTTAGTTGCACTGACTGTATAACCAAAGATATCATCAATTGCATCAGTATTACCGCGGTTCCAAGCAACTTCAATAGCATGACGAATGGCACGTTCTACTCTTGAAGCGGTAGTACTGTATTGGCGGGCAATATCTGGATAAAGGACTTTAGTTACTTGACCTAATAATTCGATATTATAGTAAGTAGATAGAATTGCAGTTCTTAGGTACATATATCCTTTGATGTGGGCTGGAATCCCAACTTCATGAAGGATATCTGTAATTTCATTTTCTAACTTAATTTTTTGATATTTTTCAGATTCGTTTTGTGACATACCTTTAATATCTTCTAATGTAACTTTCATTACAGAATTTAAGGTTGTCGCAAAATAATTGATATCGAATGGTTGTTTAAAACAATAACTTACATTTAATTTTTCTAATGTTTCACAAATTAATGGATTAGTAAAGCTAGTAATACAAACTACTTTATTATAGGCACGACTATTTACTTCCTTAAGTTTATTTAGAACACCGATTCCATCAATGTTGGTAAGCATTAAATCAATAATTAATAAATCACAATTATTATTAGATAAATAGTTTAAACAGCTTGTTGCATTATCGCTAGTACCAATAACGGTAAAGTTATTTGTCGCAATTAAACTGTCCTTAATATTATTCAATAAATCCTTGTTTTCTTCTAAAATGTATACTGTATACTTTTTAACGTCTGTCATCTCTATATTCCCCTTTCGTTTTAGTGACAAAATTTATTATATTTATACAGTATAAAAGAGAAAAGGGTTTATTTATAGATAATTAGGGATTTAGTAAAGTAAGGAATTAAGTTCCCTATAACAAGAAAGTTTTCGTGAAAATTCGTGAAGAATTCTCGAATTTTCAAGGATAATAACGAGTCGTGTCGAACGGCTGATTATTCGATTTTTTGATTAAAAATTAAAACATTTAAATTATCATAATAAAAATATTGAACAGTATATTGCTTACTTGTATAGGGATTGAAAAGGTCAAACATTTCCTCTTGATCAATCAATCTTTTTTTTGCTTCCTGATAACAACTGTCACTAAATTTAAATTCCATCCAGGCAATATTATCATGTTTATATTGTTTTACCATTTTATTTAATGCTGCTTTATTGTAATTTTCGTTATAAAGATTCTCATATTTGAAATACGTATAATTTCCTTGTTTCGTTATTTCATATTGATCAAGAGGTTCATATAATTTCAACATATCATCAGAATCAAACATAAAATAGTTCATCATTGCAAAAATATTGCCTTCGCTATCATAATCACCCCAAGTAGCATCAAGATAGTAATAGTCATCATCTAGATAAATTAAATTCCAGGCATGATAAGCTTCATCGTCACTAGCACCAATTTCTTTACCCACGATATAGGCGCTTTTTATCCCAACTGCTTCAGCAAGATACTGAATAGCCTTTACATAGCCGCTGCAAACTGTTTCACCATAAATTAACGAGCTAGTAATATATTGATTATCTTTAGCATTATCAACATATCGACACTTCTCAATTACAAATTGATAAATTTTTTTTAATTTATCATAATCACTACTTTCACTTGAAATCGAATTTACTAATTCATCACGGACAGATTCTAATTGAGCTGTTAAAGTGTCACGTTCACTTTTAGAATATGAATAACTGGGAATATAATTACATATATCAACTTGATTTTGTAGCTCAAAATAATCTAGATAATAGATTTCGGGATGATCATATAAAACATAATCATTTATTTTTTGAACTAATTCATAATCATTACTGCTGATTGTGACCTTTTTTGCATTATCAAGAATGCAATTATAAATATTTTCATAAATTTCTTTTTCTTTAGATGATAAAGACTGATAATAGTATAAATAACTCGCATCGCCGCTTAAGTAGTCAGTATCAATAGTTATTGCTGGTCGAGAATTAGACTTTTCACGAAAACTAAAACACCCGGTTAATAAAAATAGTGATAATATCGTCAGTAATATCTTTTTCATTTTTGGATTCCTCCTATTTTTAGTATAACATGGATTATTCATGAGAAAGAAGGATTATGATAAAAGTGGCTAAAATTATCACATAAAGACCATAATATAACATGTTTATTAATAAACATAGATGAATGATTAATATTTCTTACAAAATTCTTAAAATTTCTATTTATTTCGACATAAATTTGTATTATAAAACAGATTATGATATTATTTAACGGTAAAAAAGTGCGAATATAGGAGGCTTATATGAAAGACAATAAGTTTATTAAATTTATTACTTCTAAGTATTTGATTTTGGCAGTGCAGTTATTCGCAACCGCATTGTTTACATATTTAATCTTTCAATTGGATCTAGTACCATTAAAATACTTGATTCCAGCGACAGGGGCATTAGGTTTATTAATTATAATTTTCTTCTTTATCATGAGGAGCGGGCAAAAGAAAATTAATCAAGCTTTAAAAAGCAAGCGTTCAATCGTTACAAAAATTATTAGCTTATTAATGAGTATTTTATTAATGTTCGCATCAAGTTATGTTGTTAGGGGAAATGATTTTTTTAATACCGTTACTAAAGCAACAACACAAAAATATTTAGTTTCAGTGATTACAATGAAAAATAATAGTGCAACTAAATTAAGTGATCTTGATGGAAAGAAATTTGGTGTATCTTATCAACATGATACAACGACGATTACTAAAGCAATTGCTGATATGGAAAATGATCTTGGGGAACAAGAAGATATGGTTAAATATGATGACTATAGCGGATTGGCCGATGCTCTGTATAAAGGTGAAGTAGATGCTATTATTGTTGGACAAGAATATAAGTCGATGTTGGAAGCAAATCATGATAGTTTTGATGACGAAACAAAAATTATTAAATCATATGAATATGAATCTAAGTTAAGTGTTACAACTAAACAAACAAATGTAACAGAAAACCCATTTACAATTTATGTTACTGGAATTGATACATATGGTAGTGTTAGTACCGTAGCTCGAAGTGATGTAAACTTGATTGTTACTGTTAATCCTAAAACAAAACAAATTTTGATGACCAGTATTCCGCGTGATTGTGAAATTCAATTGCATAAGAATGGTAAAATGGATAAATTAACTCATACCGGAATCTATGGAACAAGTGAAACAATTAGTACGATTGAAGATTTCTTAGATGTTGAAATTAATTATTTTGCGAGAACTAATTTTAGTGGAATGACAAATATTGTAGATGCTCTTGGTGGGGTAACAATCGATTCTGATTATAAATTCACAACATTACATGGTAATTACAACATTGTTAAAGGCGAAAACCAAATGGATGGGGATAAAGCATTATGCTTTGTTCGGGAAAGATATTCTTTACCAAATGGAGATTTTGACCGTGGTAAAAATCAACAAAAATTATTAAAAGCAATGTTAGAAAAAGCAATGTCACCAAAGATAATCACTAATTTTAATAATATTTTGACTGCGATTGAAGGAAGTTTTGAAACTGATATGTCAAGTAAAGAAATTAAGTCGTTATTGAATATGCAGTTAAACGATATGTCGGATTGGACTGTTTATAATGTTCAAGTAGAAGGTGAAGGTTATAAAACTTCGAAAACTGCATCAATGTATGGAACAGAGGTCTATGTAATGAAACCTTATCAAAAACAAGTTAAAAAAATTAAGAAGATCATTGATACGGTAGAACAAGGTGGAACTATTTCTGAAGAGGATTTAAAAGGGCTAGGAAACTAAAGAGCTTCATTATGAAGCTCTTTCTATTTAACAACAAAATAACCTATGCTACGACAAATCAATATGATATTATAAAAGGTGTTCGGTGAGGTGAGAGAATGGCAAAGAAGAAAAAGAAAAAAGGAATGTTTTCTAAACTTACATCTAAAGGAATTATTTTAACGATACAGTTAATTGCTTCAGCCGTATTCTTAGGATATATTTATGTATTGAAAATGTTACCAACTAGGTATTATGCAATTTTAATAATTGTTTTAATAGCATTATTATTGCTTGAAATGATTTGGATTACATCCGGAGCACGAAGAAAAAGAAGAACAGGAAAAGGCTTTAGAATTTTTATTAGTAAGTTCGTAAGTGTTGCTTTATCTGCTCTATTGATCGTAGGAAGCGTGTATGCTTCACAGGGTAATAGTTTTTTAAGTAATATTACAAGTGCATTTACACAAACTAGAGTTATTGCAGTATATGCAATGAAGCAAGGAAAAATTAATAAAGTTGAAGATTTGAAAGGAAAAACAATCGGAGTAGAAAATAAAACTAGTGTATCTAGTATTACCGATGCTTTAGCACAAGTACAAGAAAAAATCGGTAAAGAACCTGAAAAGAAAAATTATAGTGATTATGCTGATTTAGCAGATGCTCTGTATAAAGGTGAAGTAGATTGTATTGTTGCTGATCAGTCATATTTAGGTGTGTTGGAAACTAATCACGAAAGTTTTGAAGATGAAACTAAAGTGGTTTATAAAATGGAAGTTCAAGAAAAATTAGAAGCAGTAACAACAAAGACAGATGTTACTGAAAATCCTTTTATTGTCTATATAACTGGTATTGATACATATGGTTCAGTTAACACTATCTCTCGTGCGGATGTAAATCTTGTTGTTTGTGTCAATCCATTGGAAAAACAAGTATTGATGGTTAGTGTTCCTAGAGATACTCAAGTCAATCTGCATAAAAATGGTAAGATGGATAAAATTACCCATTCAGCAATGTATGGAATTAATGAGACGATTCAGACACTAGAAGACTTTTTAGATCTAAAAGTCAATTATTATGCAAAAACTAATTTTAGTGGAATTACAAACATTATTGATGCCTTGGGGGGAGTGGAAGTAGATTCACCGTATGAATTTACAACATTACATGGTAATTATAAGATAAAAAAAGGTGTCAATGAATTAAATGGTGATCAAGCATTATGTTTTGTTCGGGAACGTTATGCTCTACCATCGGGAGACTTTGATCGTGGTAAAAATCAGCAGCGGTTATTAAAAGCAATGTTGAAAAAAGCAATGTCACCGAAAATTATTACTAACTATAGCAATATTTTAGCAGCTGTTGAGGGAAGTTTTGAAACTGATATGTCAAGTGATGATATCAAGTCATTAGTTAATATGCAGTTAGATGATATGGCCAATTGGGAAATGTTCAATGTTCAAGTAACTGGTGATGGGGCTATTTCATATGATACATATTCGCAAAAAGGGAAGAAAACATATATTACAATCCCTTATAAAAAATCAATTCAAAATATTCGTAAAGTAATTGATAAAATTGAAGCTGGTAAAAAACTTACTGAAGCTGATGTAAAAGGATTAAGTTAGCCGACGATTATAGTCGGCTTTTTATGTTAAATTTGTTAAATTTATTTAAGATTGTTGATTTTTTTGTTAATTAAGCGAATTGATTGAAACCGATATTATTTGTGCTATAATGAGATAAAATTTAAGGTTTGTTGTTGTAAGGAGAGAAGTAGATTGGCGTTTATTAAGAAGATAAAAAAATTAAAAAAGAGTGTTAAAATTACTGGTGGAGTAATTATAGGAGTTATTGTTGTCTTTGCTATTTTTTCATTTTATTATCGTGATAAGTGGTATCCTAATACATCTATTAATGGAATCGATGTATCAAGCATGACTTATGAAGAAAGTAAAAATGTATTAAAGAACCAGATTGAAAGTTATGCTTTGGAAATAGGGGCAGAGGGAAATCAAAAGCTTACGATTGCAGGGAAAGATATTAATTTAAGTGCAGATTTTGAAAAAAATCTAGAAAGTGACTATAAAAATCATCGCAGTCAACGTAGTATTTTAGGGATTTTTAGTGGTTACAACCATGATATTGATTTAAAAATATCTTATGATCAAAATAAATTAAGTGAAATAGTTAATGGTTCAGTGCTTATCAATGGGAATGAAGAATATCAAATTGTGCAGTCAACAAATGCTCATATTGAATACGATGAAACAACGAAGAGTGGAAAAATGGTTAAAGCAACAATTGGAAATGAACTAAATCTCGAAAAATTTAGTAACTTAATTACAACGTCAATAAGTAAATTAACTACAAAGATTGATTTAACTGATCAAGATAAATATGCAGAAGTTTATCAACAGCCAGTTAGTGATATTAGTGATAAGCATTTAGAAGAGATGTTGAATACGTATAATAATTATCTATTAAATTGGATCAACTGGGATATGGGAGAAGGCAAAGTTGAGACGATGACACCAGATGATATTAAAAACTGGTTAAGCTGTAATGATAAAGGTGAAGTTGTCCTTGATAAAGAAGCAATGAGTGAGTGGATTGAAGAATTTTGTTTGCGCTATAAGACAGTTGGAAAGAAACGTAATTTTACGACTCATAATGGAAACGTGATTCAGATTTCAGGTGGTGACTATGGCTGGCGCCTTGATTATGAAAAGATCGTTAAACAAGTAGAAGCAGCGATTACTGAAAAAACGGACAGTAAATTAATTGAGGCCTACCTCAGTGAGCAAAGTAAAAAGAATCAAAAAGCTTTAACAACGGAATTAGAACCAACTTATTCTAATAAGGCATATCAAAAAGATTATGAAAACTTTGAAAATGATTGGGATACTCAAAATTATAGTGAAATTGATTTAACTGAACAAAGAGTATACGTGCATCGTGATGGTCAATTAGCTTATTCTTGTATTTGTGTAAGTGGATTACCAACTGAGAAAAATGATCGTATCACACGTACAGGGGTATGGTATATCAAAGAGAAAAAACCAGAGAAAGTTTTAGTTGGCGAAGATTATGAGACTCCGGTTAAATATTGGATTAGAATTATGTGGACAGGAACTGGATATCATGCTTTGGATCGAAGCGACTGGGCAAATTGGACTCCAGATCTGTATAAAGTAAAAGGATCACATGGATGTTTGAATCTTCAAGAAGAGGATGCCAAAAAATTATATGAGCTGATTAGAATGAATGATCCAGTTTTTATTTATTATTAAAATTATTAAAAAGCATTTTCTTAGTTAAACTAAAGGAATGCTTTTTTAATTTTAATTATTTTAAATTATTTATTATAAATGCTGATAAGAGAGATTAAAGAATAAAATTATAACTAATATAATGATTTAACTAAGTTTATAATGATTAGATTGTACTAATGAGTTGAGGGGAGTAAAATATATATTATAAGGAGGAGCTGGTATGAATGAAGTTTATGAATTCTTGAAGAAATGTGGAACTTATTATTTAGCTACTGTTGAGGGTTATAAACCGCGGGTTAGGCCATTTGGGACAATTGATTTATATAATAATAGATTGTATATCCAAACTGGTAAAGTTAAAGCTGTTTCGCGACAAATTAAAGAGAATCCTCAAATAGAGATTTGTGCTATGGATGATGGAAAATGGATTAGAATTGAAGCAACTGCTTATCTTGATAATAATATTGATGCACAAAAACATATGTTAGCAGCCTATTTATGCATTTTATTTGCAGATGGCAAGCCATCATCGATGCACAAAAACATATGTTAGCAGCCTATCCATCATTGCAAAAAATGTATCAGCCTGGAGATGGAAATACAGAAGTATTTTATCTTCGTAATGTAACTGCAAAAATCTGTTCTTTTACAGAAGAACCAAAAATCTTCAAATTTTAATTAATTTGATAATAAAAAAATTGTTGAACTCATTTATGTTCAACAATTTTTAATTTAAATAACAATTATTTTACTTTTCCAGCGTACATTTTCTCAAAATAGTTTTGATATTCACCAGAAAGAATATTTTGCCACCATTCTTTATTATCTAAATACCATTGAATGGTTTGTTGGATACCAGTATCAAAGTTATATTTTGGTTTCCATCCAAGTTCTGTTTCTAATTTAGTTGGATCAATAGCATAACGACGATCATGCCCCTTACGATCTTCAACATATTTGATTAAAGATTCAGGTTTATTTAAAGCTTTTAAAATAGTTTGAACAACTTCTAAATTAGTTCTTTCATTATGACCACCAACATTATAAACTTCACCAACACGACCTTTTCTAATAATTAAGTCAATTGCAACACAGTGATCGTATACATGTAACCAGTCACGAACATTATCACCTTTACCATATACTGGTAATTCTTCATCAGCTAAAGCTCTTGAAATCATTAATGGAATTAACTTTTCAGGGAAATGATATGGACCATAGTTATTTGAACATCTAGAAATAGTTACTGGTAATCCAAAAGTACGATGATAAGCTAAAACAAATAAATCTGCAGAAGCTTTTGATGAACTATAAGGACTAGATGTGTGTAATGGTGTTGTTTCAGTAAAGAACAAATCAGGTCGATCTAAAGGTAGGTCACCATATACTTCATCAGTAGATACTTGATGATATCTTTTTACTCCAAATTCTTTAGCTGCATCTAATAAAGTAGTTGTTCCCATAACATTTGTTTTAACGAAGATTTCAGGATCAGTAATACTTCTATCAACATGTGATTCTGCTGCGAAGTTAACAACAACATCAAATTTTTCTTCTTCAAATAACTTAAAGATGAATTCACGGTCAGCAATATCACCTTTAACAAATTTATAATTCGGTTTACCTTCAACTGGTTTACAAGTCTCTAAGTTTCCAGCATAAGTTAATAAATCTAAGTTAACGATCATATCTTCTGGATAAGTTTCAACCATATAGTGAACAAAGTTTCCACCGATGAAACCTGCTCCACCTGTTACTAAAATTTTCATTTATTTATCTCCTTCGAATTTAAAATTACAATCACTTTCATCTAATGTAGGACCATTTTTATCTTTATCTGATAAGATTGGTTCAATTCCATTTAATAATCCGCCCCAATCAACATTGACCGAAGGATCATCGTAACGAATTCCCCGATCATGTTCTTTAGAGTATAAATTATCTACTTTGTATCTAAATTCAACATTATCAGTTAATGTTAAGAAACCATGAGCAAATCCTCGAGGAATAAAGAACATCTTCTTATTTTCTTCACTCAACTCTACTGCAACCCATTGTTTATAAGTTGGAGAACCTTTACGAATATCAACAGCGACATCAATAACAGTTCCTTTAGTACAGCTAACTAATTTAGCTTGGGCCATTGGATCATTTTGGAAATGCAAGCCTCTTAAAGTCCCTTTTTTTGCTGTAAAAGACATGTTGTCTTGAACAAAGACATTATCAATTCCTAATTCATGAAAATTACTTGTTGAATATGTTTCCATGAAATAACCGCGGTGATCACCATGAATATCTGGCTCAATGATAACCACACCAGGGATTTTAGTTTCAATTTTTTTCATTTGTCTACCTCTTATTGATCTATAAATTTACCGTCTAATACATCTTTTAAATATTTACCATATTGGTTTTTCTTATACAACTCATATGATGTATTAAGCTGGTCTTTGGAAATCCACCCGTTATTATAAGCGATTTCTTCAAGACATGCAATCTTCCGGTTTTGATGAGTTTCTACAGTTTTAACAAAGTTAGTTGCATCGACTAAACTTTCATGAGTTCCTGTATCTAACCAGGTAAATCCTTGTCCTAATAAAGTTACATCTAAAGTACCATTATCTAGATAGATTTTATTTAAATCAGTAATTTCTAATTCGCCACGGGCACTTGGTTTAATACTTTTAGCGAATTCAACAACATTTTTATCATAGAAATATAGCCCTGTAACAGCATAATTAGATTTAGGATTAGCTGGTTTTTCTTCTAGTGAAACAGCTTTACCATTTTCATCAAATTCAACAACCCCAAATCTCTCAGGATCATCAACATAATATCCAAATACGGTTGCTCCACTAAACTTATTAGCAGCTTCTCTTAAACGTTTACCTAAGCCATGACCATGGAAAATATTATCCCCTAAGACCATTGCACATCCTTCACCATCAATAAATTCTTCACCAAGAATAAATGCCTGAGCTAATCCATCAGGAGAGGGTTGTACTTTGTATTGAAGTGAAATCCCAAATTGGCTGCCGTCACCTAATAGTTCTTCAAAACGAGGAGTATCATCAGGTGTCGAGATGATTAGGATATCTTTGATTCCAGCTTCCATCAAAATACTTAATGGATAATAAATCATTGGTTTGTCATAAATTGGTAATAATTGTTTACTTGTTACTTGAGTTAGAGGATATAATCTTGTTCCAGATCCTCCAGCTAATACAATACCTTTCATATTAAAAAGCCTCCTTTATTTCATCATAATCTTAAACCATTACGTAACGTAATGGTCAAGTGTTATTGTATAATGATATTAAAGTTTTTAGTACTAAAAAGATGTCTAAAAGAATTAATTAGTAATTGTATTGTATAAAAAACAATTATGATTTAAAATAGATAAAGTTGAAAGTAATGATGAAAGAGTGAGAAAATGAAAGATATCAGAAATATAATCGGAATATTATTAGGTAATACAATTTATGCTTTAGGAGTAACGATGTTTATTTTACCTAATAATTTAATTACAGGTGGAACAACAGGGATGGCGTTGTTAGTAAATGCGACGACTGGATTTTCAATAACTGTCTTTGTTTCAATTTTTAATGTCAGTATGTTTTTAATTGGGTGGAAAGTATTAGGGAAAAAGTTTGCTTTAACGACTTTGATCAGTTCTTTTTACTATCCATTCATTTTAGGGATTCTTCAAGGTGTTTTTAAAAATGAAATGATGAGTAAAGATACATTATTATGCGTTATTTTAGCGGGATTAATGATTGGTACAGCAATCGGGTTAGTAATTCGTTGTGGAGCTAGTACTGGAGGAATGGATATACCGCCATTGATCCTAAATAAAAAATTAGGTATTCCTATTTCAGTAAGTATGTATGGTTTTGATTTTATTATTTTACTAGGACAAATGGTCATTCGTAATCGAGAAATGGTTTTTTATGGAATCTTGCTAGTGCTGATCTATACTGTTGTCTTAGATAAAGTATTGGTTATTGGAAAATCACAGATGCAAGTCAAAATAGTTAGCGCTAAATTTAATGAGATAAATGAAAAGATTATTAGTGTTCTTGATCGGGGAACTACACTGATTCATAGTGAGACGGGTTTTAAGCATAATCAGTACCCAGTAGTTTTAACAGTTGTAAATAATCGAGAGTTGACCCAGTTAAATAATTATGTTTATGACATCGATCCTGATGCCTTTATGATTATCAATAAGGTAAATGAGGTTAGGGGAAAAGGCTTCTCAAGTGCAAAAAAATATGAAAATAAATAAAACGGCTAATATGCAGCGCTCGCCTAAAGTCAGTCTAACTTTAGGCGGGACACTACAATAGGCCGTTTTGTTATAATCTTTTATAGTTATTTAAATCTAGTAATGAAGCAGCATCTTGATCACAAATAACCGTAAAGTTAGGATGCAGTTTTAAAATGGTAGCTGGTAATTCGTCAGTGATTGGTGAATCAAGCATTTGCTTTAAAATTTCTGCTTTTTCTTTACCTGTGACAATCATTACTAGGTGTTTTACTCGCATCAAACTCTTTGGACCCATTGTTAAAGTTACCGGTTGTTGGGGTTTATCAGCATAAGCGGGATTAACCGCATTTTTAATTTTGCGTTCTAATGCATAAGTATAGCTGTCCATTGGTGTACAGCGAGGACAGTTACTACAAAAGTGACCATCAAATCCTAACCCAATCAGCATTGCATCGATTTCTCCGGCATTACGAATCTGTTCATCAAAGGTTTCCCAATTGTCCATAGTAGTGATATGAACTCGATCGGCAGGAATATTAGCTGGTTCAAAAAACACTTTTTGCATTTCTTTCCAGTTTTCACCATCTTCTTTAGCTGTTTTTCCAATATATGGGGCTTCATCGAATAAATAATATTGCACATCAGCGAATTTTGCTTGATCTTTAACATATGGAATCATCATTTTATATAATAATTCGGGCGAACGACCAGCGGTTAGTGAAATATTTACACGCTTATCTTGCATCATTGTTCCGAGTAAAATTTGCATCGCACTTTCACTCATTTTTTCTTTTGAATCTTCAATAATTAATTTCATAATCTTTCTCCTTGATTTTCATATTTTATGAAACATCTTGGATAAAGAAGTAAAGCTTACACAAAGGCTATTCTAAGGCAATAAAGATATTAGGTCAAGGTAATTTTGGTAAAATAATTAATAATATTTATATTTTTTAAAATAACTTTTTTTAGCTATTTTTTCATTTTATCATAAATTCAACTAAAATAATTAGTGATTTCCAAATATTGGAAATTATTTCGCAATTATGCAAAATAATTGTTTATAGACTGGTTGAGTTTATATAATCATGGGGAGGTTAAAAGAAGGGAGGAATTAAAATATGAATTTTATTGAAAAATTCAATGAGATTGCCAATAAGACTTTAGTTCCAATTGCTAATAAACTTGGGAACCAGCGTCATTTGGCAGCAATTCGTGATGGTATGGTAGTGGCGATTCCATTATCGATTTTAGGTGGTTTTTGTTTAATTATTTCAACTCCACCATTTACGCCAAAGAGTTTACCGGATTGGGGAGTAATTAGTGATCTATTAATTGGCTGGTATAATTGGGCTCAGGCCAATGCAACGGCTTTGCGACTGCCGTACAATATGACAATGGCATTAATGGGGCTATTTGTTGCTATCGCGATCGCATATCATTTGGCTAAAAGATATGAAATGTCAGGATTAAATGCAGCGATTGTTTCAACCACAGTATTTTTATTGATTTGTGCACCAACAACAACTGCGGTATTGACTAGTGCAATTAGTGAGGGGGCCAACACTAATGATCTATTAGCACAGGCAGCTAGTTTTATTCCTACGACCTACCTAGATGCTAAAGGTATTTTTACTGCTATTATTGTTTCTATCGGCTGTGTTGAAATAATGAGGGTGATGTTGAAGAAAAATATTCGTTTTAAGATGCCTGAGGGAGTTCCTCCAGCAATCGCTTCATCATTTGATTCAATTTTACCACTATTTGTTTGTATGGGAGTCTTCTATGGCTTATCATTGATTATCCAAAATATTAGTGGTGAATTATTACCTAGTTTGATCATGACGATTTTAGCACCAGCAATTTCAGGATTAGATTCATTACTTGGAATTTGTTTAATTACAATTATTGCTCAAACTTTCTGGTTCTTTGGTTTACATGGTGCAAGTATTACGCAGCCAATCAGACTGCCGTTTATGCAAATGTATTTAATGGCAAATATCACTGCTTTTTCAGCTGGTGAGCCAATTGTCAATTTCTTTACTCAACCATTTTGGTCTTATGTAATTACACTTGGTGGCGGAGGTGCAACATTAGGTTTATGTATTCTCTTGTTACGCTCAAAATCAGTAGAGTTAAAGACATTAGGTAAATTATCAATCGGACCAGCAATTTTTAATATCAATGAACCAATCATCTTCGGGTTACCAATGGTCTTGAATCCGTTAATGATGATACCATTTATTTTTGTACCGGTAATTAATACAATTATTGCTTATACTTGTATGGCTTTAAATATTGTTGGAAAGGGCGTAGTTGAGACTCCATGGACAACTCCGGCACCGATTGGCGCAGCCTTGGGCTGTATGGATATCAAAGCGGGAATCATGGTTATTATCTTAATTATTTTGGATATGCTACTTTATTATCCATTCTTTAAATTAATGGAAAAACAGAAATTAGCTGAAGAAAATAGCTAATTTATTAAAAGTTGATACAATCAAGGATAAAGATAAACTTACACACCAAAAAGAGATTTTAAATCTCTTTTTATTTTAAAAATTTATTGGAGAAGAAAAATGAGTAAAAAAAGAGATAATAAAAGAAAAGTAGAGATAAAAGGCTACGATATTGCTAAGTTGCGATTTCAGCGTTTTTTAGCAATGGTCATTGACTGGTACATTAGTAATATGATTGTCGCTATTCCTGTAACTTTTTTTCTTAGGGGTAAGGACTATATTCAACCATATTCTTTTCAACTAGAAACATATGGCTATAAAATAGGAATGATCTATGGTCTGTTTGTTGTAGTTGTTGGGATTTGTTATTATTTTGCTGTTCCGACATATATATGGAAAGGTCAAACTTTAGGAAAGAAAATTTGTAAACTACAAGTTGTTAAAACTGATGGACAAAAAGTGGATACAAAAACAATGTTTTTAAGAGAAATCATTGGTGCAGTAGTAATAGAAGGTGGGATTGTCGTTTCAGCCACGTATATCCGTAAATTAATTGGCTTATTGATTACAGCCGAGATTATTCCGATTCTTAAATATGGAGCGTATGCAATAACCCTCGCTTCAATTATTTATGCGTATTTTAATCCTTTATCACAATCTTTTCATGATAAACTAGCAAGAACAGTAGTAATTAGAAAGAGTGCTATGTGTCTAATTCTAGTATTTCTAGGTTTTGCCGTGATATTGGCTTACGAGATTATAATGAGTTAAAAAGTCAAATTGCAAAGTACCAGCCAGCTCACCAGTATGCCAAAAATAAATTCTATTATCAAAGTTATCAAAAAGAGGTTCCTGGTCAATCCTTTGTTGAAGGGGTTATAGAAAATTTACAATTATTAAAGAGAACAATTAACGAAAAAGATATTTATAAATTGGTAACTGATATTGCGAATTATTCAAATGTTGCAGCCTTTGGATATATGCAATCACAAAGTGTTGCCCAAAATTTACAATATGATCTTCAAACATGCCATAAATTTATTCATACATCAATGAAATATAGTGATCAAATTGAATATATCAATAATGCTGATAGTAGTAATTTGATTATTATTTTATCAGAATCCGGTACTTATTTTAAACGAGCTTTTGAAAGAAAGACATTATTTAGAAATACTAATGACAAACCTAAAATATATTTAATTACTTGTAATTCGGATATTGAAATTCCCTATGTAGATTACTATATTCGCTATGAAAGTATTAATGACTATGCCAGTCATCCATATTCATTAGCAGCCATTACGGGAATGATCTGTACATGTTATGCGGAGCGGTATCTAGAGGCTCCTGAACCAATTTAAAAAGTAAAGCGACTCCTAAAAGAGTCGCTTTACTTCGTACAAATAAATAAACCAGAGTCCTTGGTGATCTTAATCCCCTGGGATTCTTTGATTAAATCTTCGATATATATTTTAAATTCTTTTAGTCGATTACCAAGGTATTCGTTTTGATTACCATGACAACTAAGAATATAATCGATAAGTGGTTGGGCTTCAGTTATTAACAAATAATCTTCATATTTTTTTAATTCCACATAATTAAAATAGCTTTTTAAAATATCTTTACCATTTTCAAGACCGAAACGTTCAGGAAGAGGATCATCAGATAAAGAGATACGTGAGTCAAAGTTTTGAGCAAGTTCGCTAATTTCCTGCATATGATATTTACTGTAGGTCGTGCAATAAAAAGTACCATTATTCTTTAAGACACGAGTTATTTCAGTTAAACCTTGTTTTAAATCCTTTAAATAAAAAAGCATGTGATTAGCAACAATTGTATCAAAGTAGTTATTTTTAAAAGGAATACTTTGGCAGTCTGCAACAATATAATTATAATCATTTCCAAGTTTTTGACGAATTTCATCTATCATTCCCTCAGAATTATCTGATAAGAAGATTTCTCGATTACGAAGATTATATGTATTGTTCTCCCATAATTTACCATTTCCACAGCCGAGCTCTAATAGACGATACACGGTGGAAAAATCAATTTGTTCAAAAATCCAGGGAAACCAGCCTTGCTGGTTTATTGAAAATTTGTCATGCAGTTTGATTCGTGTATCAAGATTTTTAGCATTCATATATTGCGTGACAAGATTATCATCAATTGTTGATAAGCGGATCAGTTCAATAATTTTGTCCCAGGCGATATTTTTTTTATTGATTAGACGCTCTGTTGCTTTTAAAGAATCTTTTAGATTGGTTAAATGTTTGATTTTCTGATCAATTAGATTGGTTTGCAGTTTAATCGACTCTTTAAAGTTATCCTGGTTATTATCTTGAATAAGAGGATAAATTTCTTCAAGTGAGAATCCTAATTCTTTTAGTGAGAGGATCTTTTGAAGGGTAATTAAATCACGATTGCAATAGCGGCGATATCCGTTATCAAGAATTTTTGTTGGTTTTAAAAGACCGATTTTATCATAATATCTGATTGTTCTTAAGGTGACACCTGCCATTTTCGCAAATTCACCAGTTGAATATAGTTTTTCCATAGTTATATTATAAGGTGAAGTGTTGTTTTTTTAAAGAAAAATAAATTTTTAATCTAATTTAGAAACGAATATATTATTGTGTTAGAAATTTGTTAGAAATTGTTAAAGATTATGTTAAAATTAAATTTGGTGATAGTAATGAGTAAAAGGCATAGAGCTGTATCAATAATTATATTTAGTATTTTTTTATTTTTATCGTTAATGATTTGTACTTCGGTATTGTGGTGTAATCGTACTTTTGGAAAAGTAGATATGGATCAGTTGTTGTTTACTGTATTAGCTCCGACAACAAGTACTGATCATGGTATTATTATTAGCTGGATTTTAGAATCACTTGTTTTTTCTTTGGTAATAATGGTAATTGTTTTAATTTCTTACTATTTGATAAGAAAATATTGGGCAAATAGATTTGTGAAACCAAGATTTTTATATGTGATTAATCGTCATCTATGGGTTTTAGGAGTTGTTTTATTGGCAGGTGCGTTATCTATGGCAGAAAGTAATTTTGGGGTATTTGACTATTTGCGCAAAAGTAATCAAAAAACGGAAATATATGAGCCGAAAAAGATTGCTGTAAAGAAAGAGGTTTCGGACGGAGATCCAGAACTTATTTATGCTGATCCAACGAGTGTTGCAGTTTCTGGTGAGAATCCTAATAATTTAATATATATATATTTAGAGTCTTATGAAAATACGTTCATGGATGTTGTTAATGGCGGTATCAAAGAAATTAATTGTTTACCTGAGCTGACTCAATTAGCCAATGAGAATATTAGTTTTTCAAATACTGACAAAGCTGGAGGGGCTTTGGGGTTTACTGGAACTACTTGGACGATAGCTTCAATGGTAGGGCAGTCATCAGGCTTGCCATTAAAATCAGAAGTAGCTAATGATATGAGTAATTATGCTAAATTTATGCCGGGAGCAAAAATGATTGGTGATATTCTTGCGGAAAATGGTTATATTCAGGAATTTTGTATTGGAGGTAATGCGACTTTCGCGGGGACTGATAAGCTGTTCGAACAACATGGAAACTATAAGATCGTAGATTATAAAGCCCTTAAGAATGATGGACGAGTGCAACGAGGTGAAGTGTGCGAGTGGGGAATAAATGATCAGGGCTTATTTAGAATTGCTAAGGAGGAGATAACTAACTTAGTCAATAGTGGTCAAAAATTTAATTTTACAATGGCAACAATAGATTGCCATACAACCGATGGAATTAAATGTTCACTTTGTCCGAATACCTATTCAAATAGATATGAGAATATTTATGCTTGTCAATCAAAACAAGTAAATAATTTTATCTCATGGTGTAAGGAACAGTCCTGGTTTGCAAATACAACAATTGTTTTAGTTGGTGATCATAATACTATGGCGGTTAAATATACTAAAGATATTCCTGCTGATTATGTTAGAACGACATATAACTGTTTTATTAATTCTAAAGTATCGAGTAATAATATAAAAAACAGACAGTTCAGTCATTTAGATATGTTTCCAACTACGTTAGCAGCTATGGGATTTAAAGTAGATGGAAATAAGTTAGCTTTAGGTACAAATCTTTTTAGTAGTTTACCTACAGCGATTGAAAAGTATGGTCAGGCTTATATTGAGGCTGAAGTTCAAAAGAGTTCAACTTTTTTAGATGAGAATATTTATAAGTTTAATTAAGTATTGCGTTGATTTTTATTATATGTTTCAGAAAGTCTAGAAAAGAGTCTAATAAAATTATTTAAAGAATATTTTAGATAGATATGCTTTATAGTATGAAATCTTGATAATATATTCTATTTACCATGATTCAAAGATATGGGTATTTATCTGAAGATTACAATAAGTTCAATTGTATTGGTACTATTTTTATGTATTGGAATGGTTGGGGGCAGTAGTAAATCAGATAATTCGAGTGGCTCAAACAGCTCAGAATTAAAAACTAATTCAGAAATAAAGTAAGTTTTAGAAGCTACCGGGTATGCAACAGAATATGGAGAAAATCTTGAGGCAAGTGTTGATGCATTTGCTAGAAATAAAAAGTAGGTCAAGTGTTTATTTTTTATGAAAATTACGAAGATATGGGCTTGACATATCAATCTAATGAAACCGTGTTATTTGTTGATGAGCGATCAACATTAAATCTTTAAAATAATGGTGTATTTAAGGTTGGAGTGGATTTAGAGGCTGGAATATATAATATTAGTCTATGTGGTGATAATTCATATTATGGGACTGTGTTTCTTAATGATGATGAAAAAAATTGAAATTGGATCAAATGATTTTGGCTTTACTGATGATATTCAAATAAAAGTCAATGATAGAGAATATTTAGTAAGTGCTGTAATTACTAAAGTTTAGTAAATATAATGTGTAAAAAATTCTGTTTAGAAGAGTAACTCTAAATATACTGTACTAAAGTCGTTAAGCTTTATAAAATTAACTAATAGTTTTTAGAATGTTGTTAAGTGAAGAAAAGTATATACCAGAAATATTAATTATAACATTTTTCTTATTAATTTTAATAGTCAATAGCTTTCTTATTATATAACCATAAATTATTTCGTAAGCATTATAGGAGAGAATGCTCGAAAAACTATCTGTGACATGAGTGCAAGTATAGTTTTATAAAGATAATATTGTCTTTATTTAAAATTGGATTGGAGTATTTAACTGTTTTTTGTATGTTAAATATTTTAATTGGTTATATTAGTATTCAAAATATTAATATTAGTTATATGGAAGAAGTAGGAGAGTTAAGTTTTTGGCTCTTCTATTTTTTGATATAATATTTTATTGATTTAAAAATTATTTATTAAAATTTCTATATATTTAATAAAACTATATTTTGATAATAGAAAAGTAGGTTGTGAAAAAAGCTAAATTATGTACGGATTGGTTTAAAATATAGATTCACTTTAACAATTCTAAATAAAAATCAGGAAAGGAAAAGTATATTGAATTTTTTGTTAATGATTTGATGATAACAGATTAGATTCTAATATACAGAGAAAAGTTTTATGAAAAAATTTTTAAAGTTATTTGTGGTAGTAATGCTTACATGCACGACGCTAGTTTTTACATTAGGCATTTTTACTTCAACCCTTTCATTAAGTGCAATGGAGTTACCAGCAATAAATTATCAAGCTCATGTTGAAGATAAAGGTTGGTTAGATACAGTCCATGATAATGAAATTGCAGGAACTGTAAATCAAAGTAAGCGACTAGAGGCGTTAATTTTAAATCTTAAAGAAAATGATAAAAGTATGGTAAGATATCGTGCTCATATAGCTGATGTTGGGTGGCAAGCATGGGTTACATCAGGAGCTCAAGCAGGCACTACAGATAAAGCAATAGCTATACAAGCGTTTCAAGCGGAGCTTACAAATGAGTACAAAGATATGTATGATATTTATTATCGGGTACACGTGCCATATAGGGGTTGGCTAGGCTGGGCAAAGAATGGAGAGATTGCAGGATCGATAGGACTTGCACTTCGAACAGAAGCGATTCAAATTAAATTAGTTATTAAAGGAAGTCAAATTTCAACAGAGGGATTACCATCACTAACAAAACCAACATTAACATATAGCTCTCATGTGCAAGATATGGGATGGATGAGTTATGCAGATGAAGGTAAGATGGCAGGAACTACTAATCAAAAAAAGAGAATGGAAGCTGTTAAAATTAAATTAAGTGATTTTGATGGTAATAGTGGATTAACATATCGAACTCATGTTTCTGATGTGGGTTGGCAGAACTGGGTCTCTAGCAATGAAAGAGCGGGAACTGAAGGTCAAAATAAACCTATTGAGGCAATTGAAATTAGTTTATCAAGAACAATGTCTGATTTTTTTGATATCTATTATAGAATGCATGTTTCCAATATGGGTTGGTTAGGTTGGGCAAAGAATGGAGAAACAGCAGGTACGATAGGGGGAAGGATTCAATCAGAAGCAATTGAAATTAAACTTGTTCCTAGAAACTCCACATTTGATAGAGGTGGTGTGGCTTTTGTAGATGCTACAATTACGATACGTGACCGTATCGTTGATGCAGCGCATTCGAGATTAGGATGCCCATATGTTTGGGGAGGAAATGGTCCCAACACATTTGATTGTTCTGGGCTTGTTAAGTGGTGCTATGCTCAAGTAGGAATTAGTATTCCTCGAACAACAGGTGAATTAAAGAGTTATGGTACTCAAATAAGTGTATCACAAGCTTTACCAGGAGATATTTTATGGAAGTCAGGTCATGTTGGTATTTACATTGGTAATGGTCAATATATCCATGCACCTCAAACTGGTGATGTAGTTAAGATTTCTTCAGTATCGAGTGGTAACTTTACTTTTGCTAGAAGATCTAATGAGTTATAAAGAATATATTAAAGACTCGTACTTTTGAAGTGAAGTCGAGTCTTTTTCTAAATTATTTAGTTAAATGTTTAATATCAAAATTATCTACCTGTTATACTCATCACTATTTTTAATTTTAGTTTTGAACCTTGGAAAATAGATATATTGTTTTCTAATTCTTAATTACATGTTGGATATTTTACTATTACTATATGCATCCTTTAATCCCGCCCAGTATTATTTAATAAAAATCACAAGAATATTTTTTATCTTGTGATTAAAAAGTTATTAAATTAAATTAACTATAAAAGCAATAGCAATACTTGCAAGAATATCAGTTAAGTAGTGAACACCTGATAAAAGTCTACATAATGAGATAGCTATTGCAAGGGTACTTAATAGCAATCCCATATTAGGACCAAAGTGTAAAACAGCTAAAGCAATTGATATTGACATAGCAACATGAATACTTGGAAATGAATGACCCGTTTTTTTACTGCCGTCAATTGGTGTCAAATCATATTTTTCAGAGGGGCGTTTTCTATCAATTACAATTCTTAAAATAGCGGTAATTGCAAATACTGCTATTGGTTCTGCCGCTAAACCTAATAGGTTGTGTGGTCGATCTAAATATATTTTTAATAAAAAGAGCATATAAAAAATAGCAACCATGTATGGACAAAATCTTGAAGTAAAATGAGTACAAGATTTGATAAATGGGTGATTCCACATAAATTTATTTAATCCCGTATAAAAGAATTTCATGGACAACCTCCTATAAAGTATATAATTATTATACAATATTTATCAGTTTAAACAATCTTATTAGTTGTTTAAACTGATAAAAGATAGAAATAATAGTTGTATTAAGGTATAATTGTTCTATGAATGTCGAGGTGGAATTATGAATAGAAAAATAATGCCAATCATGTTATTTATGATTGAGGTTGTGATGTATTATTTTATATGCTTATATTTTCATATGGATATTGATTTAATAGTGGGATCAGGAACGCTATATTTTTTATTTTTATTTATTTACGGACATTATTCATTAAATACTTGTTTAATATGGAATGAAATTCAACAGCTTGTCAAATCAAGTTTTTGTTTTTACATAGCTTTATTAGTTTTAGTACCCCAATCTACAGGTTACGAAAGAAAAATGCATTTAACGCTTATGGCGATATCAATGTTTTTGATTAGTTTATTAGCATCTAGATTTCTTAGAATTGCGTTTAGAGAACAATTTGCGAGGAAAACATTAGTTATTGGTACCGGATACGAGGCAGCAAGATTAGGAAAAATATCAAATAATAATAGATTTGCTTTAACTAATATAATGGGATATGTTGATGTAAATAAAACAAATGAATTATTTAGATTTGAACAAGAAAATATTATTAAGCATAGTCCTATATATGAATATGATAAAATTGATGAAGCAATAGAAAACCTAGGTATTGAACAAATCATTATTGCAATACCAGAAGCAGATCAGCAAGTAATTGATAAGGTAATGAGCGATATATATGGTAAAGTTGATTCAGTTAAGTATTTACCAGATGTGAATGGAACAATGACGTTTTCTTCAGAAGTTCAAGATTTTGATGGACAGCTACTAATCGCAACTTCAAATGATGAAATTGGATTATTAGATAAGTTTATTAAGAGACTTATTGATATATTAGCTGGTATAGCAGGGGTGATGACTTTACTGCCATTAATGGCTTATGTGAAATATAAATATGTTAAGAGCGGTGACCATGACAATATCATGTTTTCACAAGAGCGGATTGGGAAAAATGGAAAGTTGATTAAAATATATAAATTTAGATCAATGATACCTAATGCCGAAGCTGAGCTTGAAAGAATGATGGAAGAGGATCCTAAAATAAAAGAAGAGTATTTAACTAACAAAAAATTAAAAGATGATCCTCGGATTACTCCTGTTGGACATTTTTTAAGGAAAACATCGTTAGACGAGTGGCCACAATTTGTAAATGTATTAAAGGGTGAAATGAGTTTTATAGGGCCAAGACCATACTTACCACGTGAAAAAGAGGATATGGGTCAATATTATGATTCAATTATTAAATTAAAACCTGGTGTTACAGGGATGTGGCAAGCTAATGGTCGAAGTGATGTGGAGTTTAGTTATCGGTGTAAATTAGATGACTATTATTATCATAATTGGTCAATATGGTTAGATTTTACAATTATGTATAAAACTGTTAAAAGTGTTGTTTATGGAAAAGGTTCGTTATAGATATATAGTTTTAGATATTTAAACAAATAAAATAAGAAAGTGTATATAATTATATTTAATTATAAATAAATGTGTGAATTAATGATTGAATGATTGTTATATTAGCACATTTTTTGTATACTTATACTGATTAATAGAGTCAGGAGAGTGTGTATGAAGAAAAAAATAGCAAAAGTTAGTGCTGCATCGTTGATTACATTAAGTATGACAGTGGGAAATGTTGCGGCTTTTAATAATCATGATGATTTATCAGTAGAAGATGAAAGTAGTAATGATAAAAATATAGATCTAAATAGTAATTCCACTACGGAATTAGAAAATAATTCTTCGATTGAAACAAAAAATGGTAATAAGGAAGTTATTGGTCAAACTAAATTTGTTGATGAGAATGGAAACATCACAACTGTGGATGTCTATGATGGTACTACTGGAGAAGTGTATAATCCTAGATTAAGAGTTGTGAGTACAGCCAATATGGTTAATTTTAACTGTAGTAGTGCAGGAACAACTACGGAGTTTGTAGATTATTATACTGGGCAGGCGGGATATATTTCAAAAGCAAGTGCTGCTGATGCTGCTTTTTTAGGTTATGAAAATGGAAAAGTTAAGTTTATGATTTCAGGTGTTACAGGGTTAGTAGATCCAAGTAAAGTAGAGGTTTTAACACAAGGAACTTATTATGCAAGTAACTATGAAGTAAATTCATCAGGTAATTTATATCATTATATTTCTAATAATGTTAATGCTACCGGTAATCAAGGAAATAGTAACTATGTAGGAAAAGGACCAAGCTATTTGACAAAAGGAAAAGAATATTATAGCTATGATGGACACTATTTTTATGAAAATTATAATACTATGATTACGGATTACAAAAATAATGTAAGAACAAATTCGGTTAATCCAAGTACCCCATATTATAATTATTTTCAATACCTACCAATGCGAAGTAAAACAAACTACACTGCTCAAGAATTAACAACTTATCTTAACAATAAAGCAAACTCAAGTACATCGAAATTAAATAATACTGGTGACATGTTCATAAAATATCAAAATAAGTATGGTGTAAATGCATTAATGGCAGCGAGTTTTGCTGCACTTGAATCAGGTTGGGGCAAGAGTTCTATAGCTCAAAATAAAAATAATTTATTTGGGATGAATGCAACAGATGCTAACCCTTCAGAAGATGCCAAAAAATATTCAAGTGTCGAAGCTTGTATTGAAGATTTTGCATCAAACTGGATGTCAAAGAAATATCTAAATGGGACATACACAAGTTTATTTAGGGGTGGGTACTTTGGTGATAAAGGAAGTGGAATTTTCGGCAAATACTCCTCTGACCCATACGAAGGTGAAAAATGTGCATCAATTGCTGAAAATATGGATGCGAGTATATCTGGAAAAGATAAAAATTATTATACTATTGGTGTAAAAGATGTTGCTGGAACGTCACGGACTAATTTGAATGTACGACAATCAAGCAATATATCATCAACAGTTCTATATACAACAATAAAAAATCCTAGTTATGCTTTTATAGTAAGAAAGAAGACTCCTGAAAATGAATTCTATGAAATTCAAAGTGATTCAGTATTGAATAGTAATAGGACTGCAGTGTCAACAAGTGCGGAATATAATTATGACAGTGATTATGCATATGTATCTTCTAATCATTTAACAATTGTAAATAATGGAAATGATATTTCATATGAGAAAAATGAAGCACCGGTAATAAGCAATGCGAAGATAACAAACGTGAGCCGAAGCGGATATACAGTGACATGTACAGTAACAGATGACAATGCGGTAGACAGAGTACTGATGCCGACATGGAGCGAGAACAACGGGCAGGATGATCTGATCTGGTATACAGCCAACAGGACTGGAAATACATATACAATAGAAGTAAAGACATCAAACCACAAAAATGACAGCGGAAAATATCATACTGATATATATGCTTATGACAGCGAAGGAAAAGTAAGCAAGGTAGAGCTGACGGCGACAGTACCGGGGGCAAATGAAGCACCGGTAATAAGCAATGCGAAGATAACAAACGTGAGCCGAAGCGGATATACAGTGACATGTACAGTAACAGATGACAATGCGGTAGACAGAGTACTGATGCCGACATGGAGCGAGAACAACGGGCAGGATGATCTGATCTGGTATACAGCCAACAGGACTGGAAATACATATACAATAGAAGTTGATATGATGAATCATAATTATGATACTGGTAAGATTAATACTGATATATATGCTTACGATGATGAGGGTGAATATAGTAAACTTGAATTGGATACAAAAATTGAAGAAAATCAAGCACCTGTTATAAGTGATGTAAAAATTATTAATGTGACATCTGATGAGTATACGGTGATTTGTAAAGTAACAGATGATTTGGAAGTTGTTAGAGTTCAAATGCCAACATGGACAGTAAACAATGGACAGGATGATATAGTATGGCATGAAGCTGAATTGAAAAATGGTGTTGCTACGTTTACGGTAAATCGTAAAGATCATAATTTTGAGTATGGTGATTATATTACTCATATTTATGCGTATGATAGAGAAGGATTAAAAGGTTTTTCAATTTGTGGTACAGTAAATTTAAAAGAACCTGATATAAATACAAGTACTAAACCAATAATAAAGAATGTCAAAATTTCAAATATAAATGATAGTGGGTATACTGTTACTTGCACAGTTTTAAGTAACAATAAAATTACAGAGGTATTATTTCCTACGTGGACATATAAAAATGAACAGGATGATTTAATTTGGGGAGTGGGACAAAAACTGGAAAACGAATACACTTTCAGAGTAAATAGAAGCGATCATAATTATGAATTTGGAACGTATGTCACGCATATCTATGCTTATGATGAAAAAGGTGCAGTAAACAATATAGAATTACCGTTTCATAATATAATAAATACTACGGAAAGAATTGGATGGGCATATATTGATGGGCAAAAATACTTTTTTGATAATAAAGGAAATATAGCTGGGAATATGCCATCAAAAAAGGTAATTGATGTTAGTTCATATAATGGGAATATCGATTGGAATACTGTAAAACAGTATGGAGATGTTGATGGAGCAATTTTGAGAATTGCAGCTCATCCTAATGGGGAATACATAGAAGATGTGCAATTTGCAAATAATTTGGCGGCATGCAGAAGATTGAAAATACCATTTGGGGTATATATATATGATTATTCTAACAGTGAAAATGATGCCTTAAATGAAGCAAAGTTTGTAATAGATATTCTTCAGAAATATAATGTTACACCAGATGAATTAGGATATCCTGTATATTTTGATTTGGAGCGCACTACTATAACAAAAGAGCAAAATATAGCGAATATGAATGCATTTATAAGTGAAATGAATGCAAAAGGTTATACAACAAATGTATATAGTTATCGAGCAATGCTTAATAGCAGTTTAAATGATAAGGCTATTTTATCCAATGTATCGTGGATGGCTGCTTATACTGATACAATTGGATGGGAAAATCCATACTATAAAGGTAAATTCGGATGGCAATATACAAGTTCTGGAAGCATTCCTGGAATTTCGGGAAATGTAGATATTAGTTGCTGGTATACTATATAATTAAATAAAAATATTATGGTAAAAAGTCTATTGAACCAAATTGTTTGGACTAAATTTAATTAGTAGAATTAAGCGACGCTTTAAAATAATATAGGGTACTAAACAAAAAGCTTTAACAAAAAGTAGGGTTAG